>SWCH01000999.1_pt1 | contig 12854 bp, 12 predicted proteins | sample 4690051 | NCBI WGS metagenome assembly SWCH01 (sample SAMN10267282, study PRJNA491770) | bioreactor metagenome | isolation source: DHS bioreactor inoculated with | place: Japan: off Shimokita Peninsula | reverse complement strand
TATGCAAAATCATTTGTACATGAACATATTATTGATATTTCTAACTGGCTTGTAGATAATTATAGTGAAGCAAGAAATGAACCGGAAATATTCATATAATAAAACTAAAATAAGCTTGAAGCATGGATTGAAGAACTAATCAATCCATGCTTCTTTTATAAGAATCTTTTGTATTTCAGATATGTACATAGTATGATAATCTTTGTTAGGATAATTTTTTTCGTCTGTTTCACTTTCAATAAAGCATTCAGGTTTGAAATTTTGCGAATATAACTTTTTACAAACTATTACAAGTTTTGATTCTTTAAAATAAGGAGTATTATCTGAATATTCTATCGTTAAATTTGATTTTGAGATTTTATCTTCATCTCTTCCTGATATAGTGCCAAGATAATTTAGTTGATTTCTGTAATTATCATCTAAGAAAGATAGGGAAAAGTTATCAGAATTATCAATGAATTCTTTTGTATATCGCTGAGGTCTTATAAAAACATATGATACGGGCTTTTTCCATAAAACACCCAAGCCACCCCAAGATGCAGTCATTGTGTTGACTTTATTGTCTCTTTGTGCTGTTACAAGCATCCAATCCTTTCCTATTAATTTAAAAGTATTTTGTTTTATTTCTTCTGGTTTAATTTCTATAAATTTATCCATATTTATCCCCTTTCAAATTTTTACAACATAATTATTATATCCTTATTATACCAAAAAAATAATAATATTCAATATTGCATTTATCCTATTTATCTAAAGTATTTATTTTTATGAATAGCAATTGTAGTAATATACAAAAAATGCTAATAAGTAACAAAATTTGTTTTCAATTATAAATTGCATTTTTATGGTTAGAAAATTTTTAAAAATATTCCTTGATACTTTAACTGATAAGTTTTGATGATTTTATAGATATAATAATTTATATTTATTTACAACTGTAAAATATGCCATGTTAGCATAATTTATAGTATTCATATGTTTAAATTATGTGACGTTAGTATAGAGAAATTAATAAATTTGGGTAGAGTGGGAGATTACAAATGTTTATTTACATAAATTTTACACTAAAATTACATGCTCTATAAATCAAAGCTGTTTTATAAGGGGATTTACAAAAAATTTAGACCAATATGAAATTACTATACTGGAAATTTATCTTGCAACATCAGTGAAAGAAATTTAAGGCATATTGAAAAGAACTTTTATGCAACAAACTTAACAAACAATATCACAAAGAAATTTTATCCATTTATCTAAAATTACTTTAAAGGGATATTATTCTAATTATAAGAAACAATAATTTTGAACAAATTAAATTATATATATTAGTTTGTTAATCTTATATTAGGTTATAAAATTTAGAATAAATGGAGAAAAAATTATGGGAAAAAAACAAAAAGGTCTATCAGCTTGGCAGTTAACAATGATGGCTCTGGGGACTGTAATAGGAGGTTCATTTTTTCTTGGCTCTTCAGTAGCAATTAATGCTGCCGGACCATCTATATTAATTTCATACATATTTGGTGGAATTTTAGTATATTTTATTCTTTTTGCACTATCTGAGATGACTGTAGCAAGTACAGAAACAGGTTCTTTTAAAAGTTTTGCATCAAAGTCATTTGGACCGGGAGTTGGTTTTGTTGTTGGATGGGTTTATTGGACAGGAATGATATTTGCAATGTCTAGCGAGGCTACTGCAGTATCAATTTTTGTACGTGCGTGGTATCCTAATGTATCTATAGCTTTTCTTGGAACCTTAATTATTGTTGGAGTAACATTACTTAACTTGCTAGGTGCTGATAAATTAAGTAAATTAGAAAGCGGGCTTGCAGCTGTTAAAATCTTTGCTATAATATCATTTATAATTATAGCAATATTATTGATTTTAGGTTTAATTACTGGTAATAGACCAATTGGATTTGGCGAATTAGCAAGAGAACCACTAATGGCCGGAGGTATCAGGAGTATTGCAGGAAGTATGCTCATTGTTATTTTTTCATATGCTGGTTTTGAAATAATTGGTTTAGCATCTTCGGAAGCAGAAAATCCCCAAAAAACAATACCCAAAGCAATAGCTTATACTGTAATATGTTTAGTAGGATTTTATATTCTTTCAATAGCAGTGCTTTTGCCGCTAATTCCTACATCTAGTTTAAGTGAAGATGTGAGTCCTATGGTTGCTGCTCTTGACAGGTGGGGAATGGGATGGGCAGGTACCTTTATTAGCATGGTTTTAATAACTGCAATTCTATCTACTATGTTAGCTGCTATGTTTGGTTTGGGAAGAATGATGCGTTCTTTAGCAGATGAAGGAGATGCACCAAAATGGCTTAAAGATAAGACAGATGTTCCTTATAGAGGTATATTGTTTTCTGGCTTTTCAATGATTTTAGGGTTGTCATTAGGTTATGTTTTTCCAAGGGTTTACTTGTTTTTAATTAGTTCAGGAGGTTTTGCATTGCTATTTACTTATTGTGTAATTATGGCTACACATATACGATTTAGAAAAATAAATGGCTGTCCACCAGAAGGTAAATGTCAAGTTAAAGGATATCCATATTCATCGTGGATTGTTTTAATAAGCTTGATTGGAATTATATTTAGTATGCCTTTTGTGTCCGGTCAATCATCAGGGCTTGTGGTAGGTATAATTATGACTATTGTATACTCTATAATTTATATGGTAATGAAAGTATATAAAGGTTTAAAAAGTAAAAATGATTATATAAATGATAAAGCCTTTAGCAATAAGAGATATCAATCAATAATACCGGCAGAGTATTCAAAGGAATTAATTGAAGAGATAAGTGATAATGATAAAGATAAGAAAAAATAATTATCTAATGTATTTATTAGTATATTGAAATCCTACTAACTTAGAGCTTGTAGGATTTTTTCAATTAATTTTAAAATAGTTATTGACATATGTCATAAAAGGAGTATAATAAAAATGAAAGTGACATATGTCAATAATGAAAAAAGGAGGTTAAACTTATGCCTAACAGAGATGGAACTGGCCCTAACAGTATGGGGTCAATGACTGGAAGAGGTCTTGGTTTATGTACCGGCATTAATGGTGCTAATTTTGGTTTTGGAAGAAGCCGAGCATTTGGATGCAGACGTAGTTTTGGAAGAAACTTTGTCAGCGCTAATAATGGAGAAATGACACAAAAAGAACTTTTGGAAGAAAGAAAAATATTTTTTGAAAAAAATCTAAAAGTTGTTAAAGAACAATTAGAGAAATTATAATAATTTAATAGCAGGAGGACGCTCTTGCTATTCTTGGTGGAATGGAAATGAGGTGAATTAATTATGCCTAGACCTAGAAAATGGAGAAAAGTGTGTTGCTTACCAGAAAGCAATCAGTTTGGACCACTTAATTCACAGGTTAATCATGAAAATTTTGTAATAATGACTGTAGATGAATATGAAACAATTCGTTTAATCGATTTAGAGGGCTTTACTCAAGAAGAGTGTTCAAACCAAATGAATATAGCGCGTACAACAGTGCAGGGTATTTATATTGATGCAAGAAGAAAACTTGCTGAGTCACTTGTTAACGGTAAAGTGCTAAGAATTGAGGGCGGGGATTATAAATTATGTGATGGAAATGAGCTATCATGTGGAAAAGGGTGTTGTAGAAATAGATGCGGCAGAGAAATTTGATATTAATATAAAAATTTATTATATATTTTTGGAGGGTTATTATGTCTTACAGTCCATCGTTAGGAAGTTCAATAACTAATACTAAAATGAGAAATCCAGAGCATATTTCAGCTTTTTCAGGTATGTGTGCAGTTTGTACTGCAAATTGTGCAGGAAATTGTGAAATCGGGCTATCAGCCATAAGAGGTTCGGAAGCAATATATCCATATGAAACGGATAAAAACCAATTTGCATCAGAAAAAAATTATCCATTGGATTTTTCACATTTTAATATTAATGGAAAAGTTTTTGGAGCTTTAGGTTGTGCGGAAAATTCTTATGAAGCAACATTTCCTAAGGTAAACATAAATACATCTTTTGGAATAAATAATAAAATAAAATTAAAAGCACCAATAATTCTACCGGCTATGGCGAAATTAAATTGGAAGGATTATTACGCAGGTGCAGCATTAGCAGGTGTACTAGTAGTGATTGGGGAAGATGTTGTAGCTAAGGATAAGGATTTAGTTTTGGAAAATGGCAAAGTAGTTTCATCACCTCTTATTACTGAAATGATATCTTCGTTTAGAGAATATGATAGAGGATATGGTGATATCATTCTTCAAGCTAATTATGATGATGAAAATCTTGGAGTATTGGATTATGCCATTAAAAAATTAGGAGTAAAATCAGTAGAACTTAAATTTGGGCAGGCATCTAAAGGTATTCAAGGGATGGGTAGAGTCAAATCTATTGACGATGCTCTTCATTTTCAAAAAATGGGGTATTTAATTTATCCAGATCCTTCGAATTCTGATGTAGCAGAAAACTACAAAAAAGGTATTGGCCAAGTTTTTGAAAAAATAGGGAAATTACCTATGTGGAATGAAGATATACTAGTTAAAAGAGCAAATGAACTTCGTAAATTAGGTGCAGAGCATATTTGCTTTAAAACTGGACCTTTTGATCCAAGGGACCTTATTACAATTTTGAAAGTTGCCTCAAAAGCAGGTGTGGATTTAGTAACATTTGATGGGGCAGGCGGAGGTTCAGGAAACAGCCCTACTAAAATGATGAATGAATGGGGTATGCCCACAGTTTATTTAGAAAGTATATTATATGATATATTAAAGAAATTAAAAGAAAAGAATTACTCTATTCCACAAATAGCAATAGCTGGCGGTTTTGCTATGGAGGATCAAGTATATAAGGGGTTGTCATTGGGAGCTCCATATATTAATTTAGTTGGCATAGGCAGAGCTGCTATGGCAGCAGCATTAGTAGGAAAGCAAGTTGGAGATTTAATAAATAATGGTATTGTACCAAAAGAATACCAGAGGTTTGGAATGACCGTTGAAGATATTTTTGGAGACATAAGAGAATTGAGAGGACTATACACTGATGTAAAAAATATTTCTCCTGGTGCAATAGGCTTATTTTCATACATTAATAGAATTTCTGTTGGATTAAAACAGCTTATGGCGCTTAATCGTAAATTTTCTTTAGAATATATTGATAGAAGTGACATAATTCCACTAACTGAATTGGCTGCTAAGGTTACAGGTCTTGATACATATGAAGACCTAGTGAAAAAAGAGTTAGAAAATATTTAAAATAAAGTTATAGGAGGATTTTATATGAAAATTGCAATTCCAGTTGATGATAAAGCAATGGATACAAATGTATGTGCATCATTTGGCAGGACACCATATTTTCTTATTTATAATACAGAATCAAAGGAAAGTACTTTTTTAGATAATGCAGCTGCTTCTAGTCAAGGTGGAGCCGGCATACTTGCGGCACAAACTATAGTTGATAATAAAGCTGATGCATTGCTTACACCTAGATGTGGTCAAAATGCTGCAGATGTTATAAATGCTGCTAATATAGAAATATATAAAACAATGAGCGGCTCTTTAAAAGATAACTTAGATGCCTTTAATAAAGGAGATTTAAAGTTGCTTTCTGAAATTCATGCTGGATTTCATAATCACGGAGGTAAATAATATGAAGATAGCTGTGCTTAGTGGTAAAGGCGGCACAGGCAAAACACTTGTTTCAGTAAATTTGGCTGCTTCAGCCAAGGAATCAACTTATATTGATTGTGATGTTGAAGAGCCAAATGGACATTTATTTTTCAAGCCTAAAGATATAAAATCGGAAGATATTAATATTAAAATTCCATTAGTAGATTATAATCTTTGTAATGGCTGCAGGAAGTGTGTTGAATTTTGCAAGTTTAATGCGTTAGCATACATTAAAAATAAAGTTATGGTATTTGATGATGTTTGTCATTCTTGTGGTGGCTGTATGTTATTTTGTCCTGAAAAGGCAATATCTGAAAAAGATAAAAAGATTGGAGAAGTACAAAAAGGTATTTATGGTGATGTTACAGTAATATCCGGAATGCTAAATACCGGTGAAGCATCAGGAGTCCCGATTATTAAAAAATTATTAAGCTATGACATTGAGAATAATGGAAATACTGCAGGAGGTAAATTAACATTTATTGATTGTCCGCCTGGTAGTGCTTGTGTAGTTATGGAAAGTATAAAAGATGCGGATTACTGCGTATTAGTTGCAGAACCAACAATTTTTGGCGTCCATAATTTAGAGATGGTTTATGAACTTGTGAAGTTATTTCATAAACTGCATGGCGTAGTACTAAATAAGTGTATGGATGGAGAAAATCCTGCTGAGAAGTTTTGCTTGGATAGAAATATCAATATATTAGGAAAGATTCCATTTGAAAGTGAACTTGGAACATTAAATTCTAATGCTCTTATTACTGTCAGAGAAAATAAAAAATATAAAGATATGTTTTCTGATATTCTTCACAAAATAACTGAGGAGGTGCAAAATGAAACAATTGTTGATCCTTAGTGGCAAAGGAGGTACTGGTAAAACAACTGTTGCAAGTGCCTTTATTAAGCTTTCTAACGCTAGAGCTTATGCAGACTGTGATGTTGATGCACCTAATCTTCATCTTGTAATGAAGCAGCAATCAAAGCCAAAAATAAAAGATTATTATGGTATGCCAAAGGCTAAAATAAATACAGATATTTGTATAAACTGTGATATGTGTAGAAAATATTGCAGGTTTGATGCAATTGAAGTTAATACAAAGAACAAGGAATATCAGGTTGATAATTTTGCTTGCGAAGGTTGCGGTGTATGTGAAGAAATTTGTCCGGTGGATGCAATATTTCTTGAAAATATGGTATCCGGAAAATTGATGTTATATGATGAAGATATTGTATTTTCAACAGCAAAGTTAAAAATGGGAAGCGGTACATCAGGGATGCTTGTCACAGAGGTTAAAAACCAACTGAGAGATGTAGTTAAAAACAAAGAATTAACTATTATTGATGGTTCGCCAGGTATAGGATGTCCGGTTATAGCATCTATTAGTGGTGTTGATTTAGTTTTAATAGTTTCAGAACCATCTATATCCGGTATAAGCGACATGGAAAGAATTATAAAGACTGCCCAAAAATTTCAAACTGATATAGCAGTTTGTATTAATAAATATAATACAAATATTAAAAATTCTGAAAATATTGTGGAGTTTTGCCAATATAACCAAATCCCATTTGTGGGTAAAATACCTTTTGATTCTAATGCTATAAAAGCAATAAACAATGGGAAAAGTATTATTGATATGGATTGTGATGCAGGAGATGCTACAAAAAATATTTATAATAAAATTATGAAAATTTTAAATTAACTTAATGAGGAGACAAAAATGAGCGAAAATTGTAATCAATATTGTAGTAATAGCAGTGAAGATTGTGCTGAAAGAAAAGTGGATTTCAGAGAAAAGCCAAATGAACTTAGCAGTATTAAAAAAGTTATAGGAATAGTAAGCGGAAAAGGTGGTGTAGGTAAGTCCCTGGTAACATCGATGTTAGCTGTAGCAATGAATAGAAAAGGATACAACACCGCAATCCTTGATGCGGACATAACAGGACCATCTATACCTAAAGCTTTTGGTATAGACAGGAAAGCATCAGGCGGTGAAAGAGGAGTTATTCCGGTTAAAAGTAAAACAGGAATAGATATCATTTCTATTAATTTACTTTTAGAAAATGACACTGATCCTGTTGTATGGAGAGGACCTATAATTGCAGGTACAGTTAAGCAGTTTTGGACAGATGTAATATGGGAAGATGTTGACTATATGTTTATTGATATGCCTCCCGGAACGGGGGATGTTCCGCTTACAGTATTTCAATCTATTCCAATAGATGGTATAATTATAGTAACTTCACCACAGGAACTTGTTTCAATGATAGTGTCAAAAGCTGTGAAGATGGCAGAAATGATGAATGTTCCAATATTAGGTATAGTTGAAAATATGTCGTATTTTAAATGTCCTGATTGTGACAAGGAACACAAAATTTTTGGTGAAAGCCACATAGAACAAATTGCAGATAAATATGGAATTAAAGTGATTTCAAAATTACCAATAGACCCTAAAATTGCATTGTCATGCGATAAAGGAATGATTGAACTTTACAATAATAATTGGTTAGACAATATGTCAGAATATCTTGAAAAATTAAGTGATGAAGAAGAATTAAATAATCTGGGAGGGAACAAAATGAAAATTGCTGTAGCTAGTGAAAATAAAATGGTGACAGAACATTTTGGACATTGTGAAGGCTTTATGATATTTGATACTGAAAATAATAAAATAGTAAAAAATGAAACAATACCAAACCCAGGGCACAAACCGGGATTTTTACCTAATTTTTTAAATGATATGGGAGTTAATGTAATCATATCAGGAGGAATGGGTGGCGGTGCCATGGATATTTTCAATGAAAAAAATATAGAAGTTATAACTGGCGCAAAGGGAAGCGCAGAAGATGCTGTAATCCGTTATTTAAAAGGTGAATTAAAATCTACAGGTTCTGTATGTCATGAACATCAACACCACGATGAGTGTGGAGAACATTAGTAGTATTAGTCATATAATTAGTGTAAAACTGGCTGGTAATAAAAAAACATCTGATTTCTAAAGAATGATGATGTTTTTTATTTAGGCATAATAGTTATTCATTGAATTTTAGTATATATAAAGATTTATAATAGTTGTATAATCTTAAATGATTTGATATTATGTATTATAGATATATTTCATGATATTTGAGGTGAAGAAATGGAGTTAAATAAGAATCTGTTTAATGGCAAGGGGTATATTGATGGTATTACAATAATTGATATAAAGGGAGAAATTCTCTTTACTGCTAAATTTAATAATAAGTTAAATTCTGAAAATAATGAAAACTATGAAGTAGTAGGTAAAAATTTCTTAGATGTTTATGAGAACTTAAATAGTGAAAATAGTTCTACTTATAAATCTATGCAACTTGGCGTGCCATTATATATTGAAAATCAAATACTAAAATCTAAAGGAAAAAAAGAAATTAAAATTACTTCTTTGTCTGTACCAATTAAATCAGGAAATAAAATAGTAGGTGCAATTGATTTATCAGTTAGTGAAAATGATGAAAAAAATAGTGATGATAATATAGAAATAGATCATGAAATATTTGAAAAAAATAATATGAATAAACTAAATTCTGTTGGGAATCAAGCTAAATATGTATCAGAAAGCATAATAACAAATAATGCTAGGATGCTAGAATTAAAAAAACATATAAAGGTTGTAGCAGAATGTGATTTACCAACTATGATTTATGGAGAAACAGGTACTGGAAAAGAACTTTTTGCACAATCAATACATAATGCAAGCAAAAGAAAAGATAAACCATTTATATCTCAAAATTGTGCAGCAATACCAGATACATTACTTGAAAGTATTTTGTTTGGAACATCAAAAGGTGCATTTACAGGAGCTGTTGACAATAAGGGACTTTTAGAGCTTGCTGATGGGGGCACATTGTTTTTAGACGAAATAAATTCTATGCCGCTTCATTTGCAGTCAAAGTTATTGAGAGTGCTTCAAGATGGAACATTTAGAAGTATTGGTTCTAAAGAATCGAAAAGTGTTGATATTAAAGTTATTGCAGCTATAAATGAAGAGCCTTTAAAAGCAATAGAAAGAGGTTGCTTAAGGCGCGATATTTATTATAGACTTAGTGTTTTAAATATAAATATACCTCCATTAAGAGAGCGTAAGGATGACATACCACTACTAGTAAGCTTTAATGTTGCAAAATATAACAAAGTATTTAATAAAGACATTAAATATGTATCAAATAAGTTATATGATAAGCTAAGAGATTATGAATGGCCGGGTAATATAAGAGAATTAGAAAATGTAATAATACATGGACTAAGTGTTGTGGATAAAACTAAAGAAAAACTAGAGTTTAAAGACATAGAAGATAAATACAATGAATTGATACAATTTAACGGTGATGTTGAGCTGAAAATTAAGCCACTGACAGAAATGGTTAATAATTATGAGAAATGTATAATAGAAAAAGCATTAAATCACGCTGAATATAATGTGACTAAAGCTTCCAAAATTCTTAATATTCCAAGGCAGACATTGCATAGAAAGGCTAAACAATACAATTTAATATAAAATCAGTGGTGCTATATTAAATAAATAGTACCACTTTTGCATTATTAACACTTATTTATATTACTAGCATTAATTTATAGTTCATATGTGAGCAGTTGTATGACCATAAATGAGCATTTTGTTTATATATATATGTAGATTAAAGTTTACATATAAAAATAAACATTGAAAACATGGGATTTTCTTATAAATATTGTTTAAATAATTCTTGGCACCAAAATTGCTTATATAATAAGTATAAATATTATTAGGAGGCAATAAATTGATTTTTGGAGTATTAAAGGACATTAAAAATGGTGAGTATAGGGTTATAGCTACTCCATCAGAGGTATCAACTATTATTGGAGATGGGCATACGGTACTTGTACAAAAAGATGCAGGTGAAAATGCAGGATTCAGTAATGAGGAATATAAAAAAGAAGGTGCTGAAATAGTTGATACTATGGAGGAAATTTATGAAAGATGTGATCTAGTTGCTAAGGTAAAAGAAATCGAATCAAGTGAATACAATTTGCTAAGAGAGAATCAAATAGTTTTCACATGCAGTCACCCTGCCGCACAGAGAGAAGAGGTAGATGCACTTTTAGATAAAAAGGTTATTGCATTTACAGCTGAAGATTCACATAGATATGGTTCACCTAATTGTGAAGCAGCTGGAAAGCAAGGAGCATTAATGGGATTGGAATCTCTTTTATCTATTAATGGAGGAAGCGGTAAATTTGTTAGTGGACTTGCCGGAGCACCTGGAATAAAAGTTTTAATATTAGGGGCAGGTATAGTAGGAAGAAGTTCATTACAAGTTCTGCAATCATTGGGAGCTTGGGTTACAGTAATGGATGTAAATATAGCAGCTTTAAGAGAAGTAGGAAAAATCTACAATGAGCATGTTAACACTCAAATATCGACAAAATACAACATAAAGAAAATACTGCCTGAAATAGATTTAGTAATTAATTGTGTTAAATGGCCTAAGGGAAGTAAAGAATTTTTAATTGACAAAGAAATGGTTAAATCTATGCCTAAAGGTTCAGTAATTGTTGATATTAGCAATGACTTTGGTGTTATAGAAACATTCCATGAAACTACACATGAAAATCCAAGATATATTGAAGAAGGTGTAGTTCATTATTGTGTAGGAAATATTCCAGGGGCTATATCTAATTCAACTTCAGTTGCTTATGCGGCTTCAGTTCTTCCGCATTTTAGAAGTATATTAAATTCCGGTGTTAAAGAAGCTTGCATTAAGGACGGATTTTTAAGAAGAAGCCTTACTGCTTATAAAGGATATTTGACACACGAAGAAACTAGTGGATTGCAAAACAGACCATGGATTAAACCGGAAGATATATTAGAGATAGCTGATAAAAAATTAGATTATGCACCCCCGGCTACAGTAACAAAGTCAAATAATTTCTTAAAAATTTAAAAATTATATAAATTTTAAATTTTGTAGCCTCATAAATATCTTATACATGAGGCTACATGATAAAAAAATATTAGGAGGAAAATATGGAAGTAATGGATTTAGGAATTTTATCATTAGTACCTGCTGTGATAGCGATTGTACTATCATTTGTAACAAGAAATACTGTAGTTTCTCTAGCTATAGCATGTTTGACGGGAACACTTATCGCTGGACAAGGATTATTAGGTTTTCCAACATTGCTAAAAACAAGTTTAGGATCAACAAGCTTTGCTTGGGTAATGCTTTTGAACACATTTATCGGTATTATAGTAGCTTTTTTTCAAAAAACAGGAGCTATTCAAGGATTTTCGCAATATATACAAGATAAGAAATTAAGTAGAAAAGCTGTTCAGATAGTAGCATGGTTTTTAGGAATGTTTGTATATTTTAGTGATTCATTTAGCCCTTTATTTGTTGGAACAACAATGAGAAGTATATCTGACAAAGCAAAGGTTTCCAGAGAAAAATTGTCTTATATAGCAGACTCCGGTGCTGCTCCCGTGAGTGTTTTAGTTCCTATAACAGGATGGGCTGCATATCTTAGCAGTTTGGCTATAGGTGTAGGGGTAATAGCAACACAAGAAGATGCAATGAATTTATTTATTAAAGCTATTCCTTTTAATTTCTATGCTGTGTTTACTATTATATTTGTTGGATTGATTTCCGGAGGAATAATAAAAGACTTTGGTCCTATGAAAAAAGCAGAAGAAAGAGCTATAAAAGAAGGAAAAGTATTAAGAGATGGAGCAGAACCATTAATAGGTAAAGAATTAACTGAAATGGAACCATATCCAGGAATAAAACCAAGAGTATTTTTAAATTTCTTATTACCGGTAATAATGATAGTTGTTATAGCAATGGGAACATATTTAACAATAAAATCGGCAAAAACAATGGAAGCATTTTTGTTTGTTCTAATATTTATGGGAGTTAGTATGTTTATACAAGGAATTCCTTTTAAAGTAATTATGAATACACTTACAGATGGTGTTAAAGGTGCTGTTCCGGCAGTTATTATATTAGCATTGGCATATTCTATTAACGCATTAAGTAAAACAATGGGAACTGCAAATTATATTATTTCAGTAAGTGAAGGAATGTTGACTCCTCAGTTGTTACCTGCAATAATATTCTTGATTTCTGCTATAATGGCATTTTCTACTGGTTCATCATGGGGAACTTTTG
>SWCH01002693.1_pt1 | contig 12904 bp, 8 predicted proteins | sample 4690051 | NCBI WGS metagenome assembly SWCH01 (sample SAMN10267282, study PRJNA491770) | bioreactor metagenome | isolation source: DHS bioreactor inoculated with | place: Japan: off Shimokita Peninsula | reverse complement strand
GGGGGCACCGTAGAACTCGCTCATGCCCATGCATCCCAGGCCGAGGCTGGAAACCTCGATCGGTGAGGTGGTGCCGAGACTGCGGACGCCCAGGGGGTGGAAGTCGTTCATTGTCTCCCTTTCGGCTGACCAGCCCATTGTGGGGCTGTTCTTGCAGTCTAAGTCGACGTGCCGGGATAGGAGCTGCCGGCCCATGGGCAGATGTGATGACCCGACGGTCGGCACCTCATCGGCCGATGGGCCCCTCAGACGAGCAGGCCCTTGGCCATCGCCACTGGTGCCGACGGGGCCAGCGGGAGCCGTTGCAGCAGTACGGCATGCACCGAGTGATACAGATCGGGTCGACCCGGCCATACGGTGCCCGCGGGCTGATTCGCCGGATCCAGTTCGTGGACCCACGCACCGTCGCTGCCGATGAGGTAACGCTGGGCGTAATCCCAACAGCGGCGATACCACTGTTCATATTTGGGTTCCCAGGTGGCTGTGGCTAGTGCGGCCGATGCCGAGATGGCTTCGGCCAACACCCAGTGCATGCGCTGGGTGACCACCGGATGACCCTCCCAGTCGGTGGTGTAGACGAAGCCGTCGGCACCATCGGCGCGCCAGCCGTCGCCGACCGCACGCTCGAAGAGCTGAGTGGCGCTATCGATGAGGCCGGACGGTGCCGCGTCGCCGAGCGCGAAGTGCACGTGGAGGGCAAGCCGGGCCCACTCCAGCCCGTGCCCAACGGTCGCACCATAAGGTTCGAACGGGTGGTCGGGCTGGTCGCGATGGTGTTCAAGCAACGGCTGCCAGGTGCGGTCGAAATGCTCCGGGATCCGCCAATGGTTGTTCGCAGCCCAGCCGAGCACGGTTCGGGTGATTCGCCCGGCTCGCTCCCGCCAGCGGGGATCGCCAGTGGCATCGGACGCCGCGAGTAGCGCCTCGACCGAATGCATGTTGGCGTTGATGCCTCGGTACCCCGAGACGGTCTGCCAATCCTCGCTGGCCGAATCCAGGTGCAGTCCGGGGCCGTCCTCCCAGAAGTGCTCGTCGAGAACGGCCAAGGCTTCGTCCAGGAGTTCGCGGGCACCGGCGAGGCCGGCGACGCTGGCCGAGGCGGCACCGAAGACGACGAAAGCGTGCGCGTAGCCTGCCTTGTTGCCATCCCGATCACCGGGCCGAGGGCCCACCGAGGCGTACCAGCCACCGTTGACGGGGTCATGAAGCTGCCCGGTGAGACCGCTCAGTGCGGCCTCCGCCAGCGCCCGGCTGCCAGGCAGACCGGCCAAGTGGCCGAGCGAGTAGACGTGCAGCATCCGAGAGGTGATCCAGGTGTGCACCGGGCGCGAGAGATCAGGAATACCTCCGTCGCCAAGGTAGTAGGCACCGCCGTCGGGATGCGGGAAGTGTCGTGCGAAACCCAGTTGAGCCGCGAACTGCTGGCGCAACCAGCTCTGGTGATCAGGTTGGCTGATCCATCGCGTCGACGTCATGAGGGGTTCTCCATTCGTGGGGTTGAGACGAGCGTCGCGGCCAGGAAGCCGCCGACGAAGGTGTCTCCCAAGCCGATGGTTGTCGGGGTGTCGGTGTCGATCAGTCGCGTCGGCACACAACACACCGACGGACCCATCACCGCTGCCAGTTGCTCGGCGAATTGCTGCCCGTCCGGACGCACCGGCAAGGCGCGAACCGCGGCCAGATCGTCGGTGGTGAAGTCGTCGCCGTTGCGATAGCGCACCCCGGCCAGATCGATGGCCGCGGCAAGGGCATCGCAATACCGCTGCGGATTTCTGCCGAAGGCCAGGGCCCAGTACTGGGTGTGCACCACCACGGTGGGGGCAATCGAGAACTCGTGGAAGAAGTCGGCCAGTGCCTGCTTCACCTCGGGAGCATCGAGGAGGTCGATCTGCCGGCCGAGGTAGGACTGCAGTTCGTCCTCATTCAGGCTATGGACGTCGATACGTCCGCTGAACTCGCGACTGACGATGCCCCGTAGTGCCGGGTCGTGAAAGCCGGAGTCCTCGTAGAACACCACGGCTTCATCGGGCAATCTGCGCATCGCGGCCTGCAGGAAGCTCAACCGCTGGCGCAGTAGTTCGGGGTCGGTCATGACGTTGAAGCCGGCCGGCAAGAATGCTCGGGCTTCGGTGAGGGCCGCCGGCAGGTCTTCGCTGAGCACCAGGTCGCGGTTCGGCGGGTCGTTGACGTAGATGATGCGGTTGGGGTGGGTGGAGTGCACCTCGCCGTCGATGACCGACACCGTCGCACCAGCGGGATACTGCACGATCACGTGCGGGTCGAGGCTGTCCTCCGCTGCGCTGCACACATAGTCCACGGTTGCTGGCAGCAGGCGACGCACGTTGTCATCGATGCTGACGAGGTGCACCAGGCTGGGCACCCCTAGTTTGGCGATGGCCATGGCCGCCCGCACGCAGGTACCACCGAGACTGACCCGGTAGCCGAAGCGATCGGCGAAATCGATGGCTATCTGGGAGGAGCTGACGAAGCGCTCTCCGCCTTGATCGGCAGCCAGAAAGCCGAGCAGGGAACAGACCAAAGAACGCTCGTCCTGGATCGGGACGGCCGGGTCGAGGTCGGCGAGCCCGATGTGATGCTCGCGGGCGAGATCAGCCAGAACGCTGGCGTTCCAGGTGATCTCGAAGTCGACACAGCCGCCCAATCCGAGGACGAGTTGGTGATTCATCAGTTCAGCTTCGCTCAGCGGTAGAGGCCGGCCTTGCCGTCCGCGCCGAAGAGGGTGATCTTGTGCGCGGCAACCTCATTCATGGCGGCCACGCAAGCCGGCTGGATCATCAGCGGCTCACGCAGCTTGGGATCATCACCGAGCACCTCGCGCATCTTGGAGTGGTAGGCCACCTTGATGTCGGAGGAGATGTTGATCTTGTTGATGCCGGTGCGAGCGGCGATGCCGATCTCGTCATCGGGGTTGTTGGAGCCGCCGTGCAGTACCAGCGGCATGGGCAGCAGGGCCTTGATCTCCTTCAGCAGCTCCAGCTTGAGTTGCGGCTTCATGCCGGCCGGATACAGACCATGGAAGGTACCGATCGCGATGGCCAGGCTGTCCACTCCGGTGGCCTCGACGAACTTCACCGCATCCTCAGGCTTGGTGTAGATCACTTCGTTGGCACCGGACTCGCCATAGGAGTCGTTGGCACCGATGGTGCCCAGCTCGGCTTCAACCGACAGGCCTACGGCATGGGCCGCCGCGACGACCTTCTTGGTGATCGCCACGTTCTCCTCGAACGGCTTGATCGAGGCATCGATCATGACCGAGGTGTAGCCGCTTTGAATCGAGGTCAACACCTGCTCGTAGGTACCGCCATGGTCGAGGTGGATCGCCATCGGCACCGAGGATCGGTGCGCGCGGGCGATGATCGCCTTGAGCAGGTCTGGCCCGATGTGGTCGTACTCGTCGGGGTGAATGGCGACGATCCACGGCGCCTGCAGCTCTTCGCACAGATCAGAGATCCCTGCGAACATTGCATAGTCGCTGATGTTGAACGCCGGTACGGCGAAGCCCGCCTCGTTGGCGACCTTAAGTACGCCGTCACCGCTGGTAAGCATGTCATATCTCCTTGTGAACTATTAATTGGTGGGTCTTGGGGTCAGTTCTTCACGGCACCGGCGGTCATGCCGCCGATGAAGTAACGCTGGAAGAACAGGAACAGCAGCAGGATCGGAATGCTGCCCAGAATCGACATCGACATCATCTGGTTCCACTCATAGGAGTGCTGTCCCATGAGTAGCTGAATGCCAATGGGGACGGTGCGCATATCCGGGGTCTTGGTAAGGGTCAGAGCGAACAGGTATTCGTTCCAGGCGAGCATGAAGGTGTAGATGCCGACCGAAACCAGCCCCGGCACCGAGATCGGCACCAGCACCCGCCACAGCGCCGTCCAGGAGCTGCCGCCGTCGACCTTGACCGCTTCGTCCAGTTCGCGCGGCAGGGTGTTGAAGTAGCCGGTCATCATGATGATCGCGTACGGCAGGGTGAACACCATGTAGGTGAGGATCAGCCCTTGATAGCTGTTGTAAAGCCTGAGGAACATGATCAGGCCGAAGTACGGAATCAGCAGCGTGATCGGGGGCACCGCCTGAACGCTGACGATGACCACATTGAGGATCCGCTTGAACGGGAATTGGTAGCGGCTGAGGGCATAGGCGGCCAGCACGGCGACCAGCAGGGTGAGGACGGTCACCGACAGCGACACGAAGTAGCTGTTGATGAAGAACCGAACCTTGACCGGGTCGGTGAAGATCGCGGTGTAGGCCTCCAGCGTCGGGTTGGACGGGATCAGTTGCGGCGGATAGGCGAAGATGTCGGTGTTCTGCTTAAACGAACTCGACAGCATCCACAGCACGGGCAGCCCTGCGAAGAGCCCGCCGATGACCAGCCCGACCAGGACTCCGACTTGTGCCAAACGGCGACGTTGAATCCGCGTCATGTCAGTCCCTCGCCTTCTGCGCTCGCACGTAGAAGAACGCCAGCACCATCGAGATCGCCAGCACGATCACCGCGGCAGCCGATGCGGTGCCGAACTGATACTTACTGAAGGCCAGCTTGTAGGTGAAGGTGCTCAACATCTCCGTCGAGCCCAACGGGCCGCCGCCGGTGGTCATCCAGATCAGCGCGAACTGTTGGGTCGTCCAGATGAAGTCCAGGAGTGCCATCGAAATGATGATCGGCTTCAACTGAGGCAAGGTGATGCTGGTGAAACGCTGCCAGGCGCTGGCCCCGTCGACCTGCGCGGCCTCGTAGTAATCAGTGGGGATGCCCTGCAGCCCGGCCAACAGGCTGACCATGTAGAACGGATAGCCCGACCAGATGTTGATGAAGGTGACCGCGAACAGTGCGGTTTCCGGCTGCGAAAGCCACTCCACCTGGGTGCCGGTGAGGTTGGCGGCCATCAACACATAGTTGACGACGCCGTTGGGCTCGAGGAGCAGCCGCCACAACACGGCGATGATCGCCACGGTGAACAGCCACGGCAACACATAGATGGTGCGAAAGAGGGCCTTGGTGCGATTGCCCAGCAGGCCGGTGTTCAGCATCATGGCGAAGGCCAGCCCGATGATCAGGTGGGCGATCACGCTGACGCCGGTGAAGAACAAGGTGTTGGTGACTGCGGACCAGAATGATTCGCTGGTCAGAATGTCGCTGTAGTGCTTGAAGCCGACGAACTGAGGGTTCTTCTTCATGATCACGTTGTCCATCAGCGAGTAGCCGATGACCATCACGATCGGGATCACCATCAGGACCATCAACAGCACCATGGTGGGGGTGAGGTAGCCGTAGGGGACGAACGTCTTCTTGGGTTTTCTGATTGCCCCGGGACGCGGCTCGGGCGAACCGAGCTGTTGCGCTTCTGCGTCCGGCAGCACTGCGCTGGTCACCGTTGACCACCTCCTTTCGATTGTGGAGTGGGAGCCGCCGAAGGGCGGTGCGGCTCCCACTCCGGTGCCTGCTGGAATCAGCCCTTGAAGGCCGTCTCCCAGGCACTCTGACTGGCCGTCAGCGCTTCATCGGCGCTTTGCTTGCCAGCAAGGTACTTCTGGAACTGCTCATCGAAGGACCGCATCAGATCTTCAGCCACCGGCAAGCCAGTGAACTCATTGGTGGGGGTGCCGGCCTGGTAGATCTCGAAGGCCTGCTTGAAGATCGGATCAGCATTGACGAAGTCCGGGACGGACTCGGTGTTGCCCGGGAAGGCATGGGCGGAGTTGCACAGCGTCGCGTTGACGTCTTTGCCCATCAGGAAGGACACCAGCTTGAAGGCCTCGGCCTGATGCTCACTGTTGTTGGCCACACCGATACCCCAGGAGGCGTACGGCATGCCGCGCTTACCGGAGTAACCGTCGGCTGCCGGAATGGCGGCCACGGAGAACTTCAGATCCTTGTTCTCATCGCGGATCAGGTTCACGTGAGCCAGTGAGTCGATCATCATGCCGACGCGGCCGTTGGTGAACTCGTTGACCTTGTCCTGCTCCTTCATGGTGAAGGTGCCCTTGGCGATCGAGCCGGAGTCGTACATGCCCTTGATGAAGGTCATGACGTCCTTGACCTCGCTGTTGCCGGCCAGGTAGGGCTGGCCGTCCTTCAACATCGAGCCACCCGAGGCCCACACCCAGCTCATCACGTCGTTCTGGATGCCGTTGGGCACGGCGGTATCAAGCGGAAGCACCCACCCGGAAGCCTTGCCGGTCTTGGTGATCGCGGCGGCCGCAGCAGTGAACTCGGTGCGATTGCTCGGCACCGCAGACACCTTGGCGGCCTTGAGCAGATCTTCGTTGACGAACATCGGATAGACGAAGTTCGCCACCGGGATCATGTAGGTCGAGCCGTCGAGCTGCACCTGGGCAGCAAGCTGGCTCTCATCGAAGTTGGCTGCCTTCATGAGCTCGGAGAGGTTCGCCAGCGAACCCTGCTTCACGAAGTCGTTGACCCAGGCTCCGTCGAGACCGACCACGTCGGACATCGTGCCTGCGGCGGCACCGGCGACAACCTGCTCCTTAGTGGAGGCGTAAGGACCAGAAATCAACTTGACCTTGATTCCAGGATTCTCAGCCTCGAACTGATCCATCAGTCCGCGCAGCGAGCCAGCCGGAAGCTCCGGCTCCCACCACTGAGCGAATTCGAGGGTCACATCTCCTCCGGCCGACGGGGTGGTCCCGCCGCCGGAGCAACCAGTCATAGCAAGGGCGGCCGCTGCCATCACAGCGATTCCCGCCAAGTACTTTTTGCGCATCTCACTCCCTTGTCGTGCGTGGTGTGCCGAACAGCGGAGACTCCGCTCTGGAACTCGCGGCAACACCTTTCTGCACCATGATCACGCCGACTTCCTCGGCTAGTCAAGGATTTTTGCGGTTTTCTGCTGTCACAGAGCGATAACATCCGCGGACTCTTGCCATCTTTGCGCACTTAGTGGCAAGATAGACGCAGAATTCCGCATCCTTGGAGGAAAAGTGAGCAAGGAGAGCCTGTACCCCGCCCGACGTCGCGCGGAGATCCTTGAGTTCTTGCGGGATCGAGGCCAGGCCTCGATCGCCGAGTTGGCCACTGAGTTCGGAGTCTCGGACGACACCGTTCGCCGTGATGTTGAAACGTTAGCAACGCAGGGGTCGGTGGATCGTACCCATGGCGGCGTGACCATCACCCAGGAGGATCGCCTCAACGCGGTGATCCCCTTCTTCAAGCGGATCCACGCCAATGCTGACGCCAAGGACGCAATCGCCCGAGCCGCGGTCGCCCACATCGACGAGGGCCAAAGCGTGGTCATCAACGGCGGCACCACCACCCTCGCGCTGGCCAAACACCTTTCAGCGAAGCGCGGCCTCACGGTGGTGACCAACTCGCTGCCGCTGCCGCCGGAGATGTACTCCCGGGGAGCCCGAGAGATCTATCTGATCGGTGGCGCCTACCGGCTGCGCTCCCAGGTCACCATTGGCCCAGTGGTGCTCTCCGACGGCGCTGGGCGTCCGCGAGCAATTCATGCCGACTGGGCGATCATCGGCGTCGGCGGCGTCACCGACGAAGGCACGGTGTGGACTTCCAGCCTGCCGGAGGCCGGCATGATGCGCTCGATGATGGACTGCGCCAGCCACACCCTGTTGTTGGCCGACTCCAGCAAGTTCGGCAAGCGCGAGTTCGCTGAGGTTGGCGATCTTGCTGCCAACACCACCTTGGTGACCGAGCGCCGACCAGGCAGAGCACTACTGGACCGAGCCGCCGAGGTGGGCGCGACCGTCGTCGTGGCCGGTGAGGACGAAGCCGACTGAACTCGGCCCGCTCCTGAGGGCGCGCAGAGCGCAGCTGGTTCACGCCAGCTGGAGCAGCCGTCCGCGTGGGTGCGACGCCGGTCTATTTGATCTTGGCGGCGGACCGTCGGGAGCAGAGCCAGTCCCCCCAGTGCCCATACTGATAAGTGGCACAGACCCTGATCCACTTGCCCTTGTCCGCGCGGCGGAGCCGGTAGGTCGGCTTCGTCGCTGCGATGCCCTTTTTCACATTGATGGCAATGCCATTGCAGGACGATAGAGATTTGGTCTTGCACCGATACCAGAGGGGATCGGTATATTCGCCGACCCGGGGAGCGCTCAGGCTAAGGACCCTTTTGACCTTCAGACGGCCGGAGAACTTCGGACGCGGCACCTTTGCAGAGCAGGACACTTGGCTCTTCGCATAGCTGCAGGTATTGGTAATCCCCTTGTACTTGGTGACGATCTGACCGGCACCCGCCATCGAGCTGTAGGCGGTGTCGAGCTCGAACCAGCCTCGGCCGCGGCCAGTTGAATCCCGTTTCATGGCATCGACGAGTTTGCTGCCGTCGAACCTGAACACGACGCTGTGCACGAAGAACTCACCCTCGGCGATGAGGCCGTGCTGGTAGATGAGAGTGTCTGTGGAAGTCACCTGAACCAGGAATACCTGGCCGTCAGCATCGCCATCGTTGAACTGCCGCACCACCAACCCATTCACAGAGATTTGGTCGAGCAGAACACCACCGGTGTTGACCTGAACGAGTTTGACCGCCGAAATCTTGCCTGCCAGCGGCACCTGATAGGCAACGTCGGGCTTCATCACAATGATGTTGCCTGAGTCAAGCGTCTTTCCCGTTGCCTGGGGAATGATCGTTGGCGTGGCACCGGCGGGGGTTGCGCCGAGCAATACTGCCAAGGTCACTGCGAAGAATGCCGCACCAATTTTCACGACAGATCGAATCACGAATCGAAGCGTATCAGTGACAGGGGCGACCGAGCACAGTCGCCGATCAACCACTGGACTGCCGAAAGACCACCAGGGCGGCCTTACCCCAGACCCAGCCCGGTCTCGATGGCCTCGATGATCTCCGGACGCAGCCGAGCGGCGGAAATCACCTTGTCGACCGAACCCACTCGTACGGCGCGGTGAATGTCGTGGACGCCATCGAACTCAGCAGCCACCTCGCTGATCTTCTCCGCACGAATAGCGGCCCGGGCATCGGCCAGCTCCAACTGCAGCGCGGCGCGCTCATGGGAGCGGGCGGTGCGCAGTTTGGCTTCGATCGAGGCCACCCGCGGATCGGCGGCGGTGCGCTTGGCGACGTCACCAGCGAAGACCACCGCAGCGGCCGGAGCCCCACCGATCACGGATGCGAAGGAGCCCTCGATCGCCAACACGGTCATCTTCGGATTCAACTGCTTGCTGAACACCACGAAGGCACCGCCGTGGTAGCGGCTGATCACCACGAACACGATCGGGCCGTCGAAGTTCACGATCGCCCGACCGATCTCAGCGCCGTACTCCAACTGCAGATTGCGCATCGACTCCGGGGAGCCATCGAAGCCGGACAGGTTCGCCAACACCACCACCGGACGGTTACCGGAGGCGGCGTTGATCGCCCGGGCCACCTTCTTGCTCGACCGCGGGAACAAGGTGCCGGCCGTCCAGGTGTCCGGACCGTCCGTGGGCGGGAACCCGGCCCGCGGCACCGGCGCACTCTCGATGCCCAACATCGCTACCGGGTAGCCGCCGATCCGGGCGTCGATCACCACAGCGGTATCGGCATCAGCCATGCCCGCCCAGCGCTCGGTTCGGGGATGATCGGCGTCACAAACCGCGGCGATCACTGTGCGGATGTCGAAGGCTTTCTTCCGGTCGGGATTGTGGGTGGCCGAGAAGATCTGGCCCACGGTCGTGAAGTCACTGCCGGCCAGCTCGTGGGGATGCTCCGATACGTCCCGATCGGACGGATCGGTCGTGGCTGCGCGTCGCGGACGCTCCTCACCAGGCAGCACATAGGTCTGCTCGTAGTGGCCCATTAGGATGCCGAAGGCGCCGGCCAGGTCGGGCGCCCAATACTGCGCCTGCCCGTTGGGCCCCATCACCCGGTCGTAGCCGCCGATGCCGAAGTTGTCTTCGGCTGATACTCCCCCGGAAAAGTCGAGTGACTGCTTTCCGGTGAGCACCATCGCCGAATCCGGCGTCATCACCAGGATGCCGCGGGTGTGCATCAGCATGGTCGCCTCGGCATTCCAATACGGCTGAGCACCCACGTTGATGCCGGCGACCACGATGTTGATCTCGCCGCCGTCCTGGGTGAACTCGACGATGCGGCGCAGCGCGGCTCCGACCCAGTCCATGTTCTCGGTGCCTGATTCCATCGAAATCCGAGCACCCGAAGACAGCGTGTACCACTCGATCGGGACGCCCATTTCGGCGGCCAGGTCGAGTGCGGCGATGATCCGTCGGCATTCGGGTTCGGCGACCGCACCCAGGCCGCGGTTCGGATCGCCGGAGAGCACGATGCGCGTGATGCCTTCCGGATACAGCGGGGTCGGGGTGGTGACCAGGCCGGCGATGATGCCCGCCTTGTTCTGTCCCGGACGGCGCTTCACCTCGATCAGCCGGTCGGGGGCGCCGGCGGCCACGTTCGGATCGAGGTCGAGCTCGACCATGGTGCCGCCGGGCCCGGCCAGGGTCTCGGACAGTTCGTAGGGGTACACCAGCCCGCGGCGGCGCGCCCGGATCACCTGCGCGGCGTAGTCGTCCAGCGGTTGCAGCGGCTCGTCCGGCGGCGGCACCACGGAGGCGGCCACTCCCGATCCGGGCTTGGCGTGGAACCGGATCGCCAGCTTGGTGGGTGCGGTGTCGGGCCTGACGAAGGTGCCCTCGGCGAGCACCTCCTCAATGCCGGTGCCGTCCGACAGCGGGGTGATCTTGTGCTGCAGGGTCATCACGTCACGCAGGTCGAGTTCGATCTCGGGCCAGACGTAGACCCAGACGTGGTTCATATCCAGTCGACTGCCGGTCGCACCGCGCGCGGCGCGCGTCCGCCGGATCGACTCCAGGCAGTTCTCCACCGCCCGTTCGGCGTGCGGCAGTCCGATCAGTCGGCCGTTGGCGTCACGGACCGCGGCGAGCTGGCTGACCTCGGCCATGGCGACCAGTCGGCGGTCTTCGGGGTTGGCCTTGGCGACGCAGTCGAACAGCAACACTCCCCGGGGGGCAGGCAGTCGGGTGGCGTCGAACTCGCTGAGCCGCCACAAATTCAACCGGCGGAAGACCATCGGATGGACGCCGCGGACCCGCTCGTCCTCGACCGGCTCACCGTCCGCGTCGGGGCGGAAGGTGAGATAGTCGACGTCGCCGTCGGCCGAGCAGGCCGCGATGGTCACCCGGCTCACGCCTTCGCGTTCCCAGCCTCGGAGGTGCTCGCGCAGCGTGGTGGCTCGGTCGGGGTCTGGCCCGGACGGCCAGCCGACGTACAACTCGATGATCGCCTCACCGTCGGCCGGACGGCCGCGCAGCTGGTCGGCGACCATCGCCGCGACCGGGCCATCGGCGTCCAGTTCGCCGGCGACTGCGTTCGCGGTGATGACCCGGATCGGGCGGTCGTCGATGACGCAATCACCAGTCACCACCGATCGCCCGGCGACGCTGAAGGCCCGCACCTCGCTGAGCTGATACTCCCGGTAGTGCTTGCGCAGCAGGATTTCCAGCAGCGGTTCGTGGGCGGTCACGCCGTCGACCAGCCGGGCAGCCAACGTCGGCGACATGCGTTCGGGAATGATGGCCAGCGCGGCGATGCGTTCGGCGTAGTCAGCGGCGTCCGGATGGGCGGCCAGCTCGGCCACTTCGGTGGCCACACCGGCCAACACCTGCTCGCGCTCGGCGTCCACCTGGGGTTGGTCGAACCAGCGGAATCGCACCGAGCGGGCCACATCGCTGACTGCGGGGAAGCGTCGCTGGGTGGCTCGGACGAGGCGTTCGAGCTGGGCCCGGGCCGAGGTGGCGAGTTCCTGATCGGGCGCGGTTTCGCCGATCCAGCGATCGAGGATCGCCAGCACCACCTGAACATCTTCGGCCACCCGCTGCTGGGCGAGGAAGATTCGGAAGACGGCCTCGTCGAGTTCGGGCGTCCGGTCCAGCTCGGTGACGTCGTAGTGGGCCAGCGCACGGATCAGCCGGTCGACGAAGCGGCTCGGCAGCGCGGCCCGGGAGCTGTCGAGGCTCTGCAGATAACGGTGGAACAACTCCTTGTCGGAGTGGATGCGCAACTCGGAGCTGTCCTCACCGACGGGACGATTGCGGCTCAGTTCGGCCAGATCGGCGAATAGCGTGACCAGGTCGATCTCGCCGGACAGCACGTCGACGCCTTCGGCGCGGGCAGCGTCGCGAGCGGCCAGGTAGGCGGGCAGCACGCCGGCGGTGGGGTCGGTGTCGTAGCCCATCAGGTGCGCACTCAACTCGTCGAGTCGGCGGGCGGCCCGCTCGCGTGCCGATAGCTCGGAGGTCGCCTGCGGCAGGTCGATCTCGCCGGCTTCGGCCACCTCATCGGTGGTCTCGCCGAGCGGTTCGAGGCGCACCAGCGGAGCCAGGCTCTCCACCTGACTCCCGGAGATGACCATCAGTTCTTTGACGCGGGCGGCGAACGGTGCGGCGATGACGGTTTCCATCTTCATCGACTCCAGCACCACCACCGGAGCTCCGGCGGCGACCTCGTCGCCGACCGCTACCGGGGTGGCCACCACCAGTGCCGGGGCGGGTGAGCGCAGCACGCCACCCTCGTCCCGGGAGACGCGGTGGGCCACGCCGTTGACCTCGATGAACTGCACGGGTCCGTGGGTGGCGGTGACGATGCGGAACTGTTCGGTGCCGATCCGCAGCCGTCCGTGGGCGTCGTCGAGTCGGGTCAGTTCGGCGTCGACCACGTCGTCACCGAGCCGGACGCGGTACCGGTCGGGTCCGGTGCGGAAGACCACCAGGGTGTAGGTGGCGCCGCGCAGCTTCTGCTCCACGGTCAGTCCCGCCTTGTGCTGGGCCTGCGGGCGTCCGCCGTGGGCGGTTTCCAGCAGGTGGGTGATCTCGCGACGCTCGACCTCGCCGAGGGCCTCGATCGCGGCTCCGATCAGGGCTACCCCC
>SWCH01000820.1_pt1 | contig 12908 bp, 9 predicted proteins | sample 4690051 | NCBI WGS metagenome assembly SWCH01 (sample SAMN10267282, study PRJNA491770) | bioreactor metagenome | isolation source: DHS bioreactor inoculated with | place: Japan: off Shimokita Peninsula | reverse complement strand
GGAATATTTTACATTCCATTTCGTTGTATGGTTGGTGAAATCAATAATTTAATTTTTACAGGTCGCTGTATTTCTGCTGATTACTATGCACATGCAGCTATACGTGTTATGGTTACTTGTATGAAATTAGGTGAGGCAGCAGGAAAGGCCGCAGCCTTGAGTATTCAACAAAATATACAAGTTAATAAGTTTGATGGTTCTAATATATCAATAGAAAACAAGTAGTTTAGTAATTCTAATTTTATAGTATAATATTGTTGTCAACAGTTTTCATAATGGTACAAAAAATTAATAAGCTTTTTAGAAAAATAAAATTTGTATGTGGAGGGTATGATGACAATAGAACAAATTAGATATGTAGTGCTAGTCAATAAATATAAAAGTTTTTCACGGGCTGCGGATGCTTTGTTTATTTCTCAGTCCTCTCTCTCAAAAAACATTATAAAATTAGAAAAAGAGCTTAATATACTAATTTTTGAACGTTCCACAAGAACCGTTTCTTTGACCAGTGTTGGAGAAATGTTTATTGAATTTGCAACGAGTACGTTAAAAAGATATGAAAAATTTGAGGAAGATCTAAATTTATATAACAAAAATATTACAGATAAAATTATGATTGGCACTATTTATTCAAATGAAAGTCTTGGAATAAATTCTACCATTTCTAAATTTTTAGATACATATCCCAATGTTTCTATTGAAATAGTTGAAAGTTCAACTGTACCTTTAACTTATGCAGTGGAGGAATCAAAAATAGATATTGCATTTGTATCTAGTATGTATAGAGACACTGATAATCCGCTAGATTATAATTTTAAATCGGATAAAAGATTCATATCACACACAATTTCAAAGGATTATTATTATTTAGCAGTAAACAACAATAACCCCCTTGCTCATAAAAAATATTTAAATTATACAGATCTTTTAAATGAAAAATTTATTACATTAGACAGCAGATTTGAAGTTTACCATAATGCTTTTAATCGTGTGTTTAAAGAAGAACATTTCACACCAAATATCTCTATGAAGTGTTCTTCTGTAAGATCCGTTGTAAATCTAGTGTCTGCTGGTGCCGGAATAGCTTTTCTATCCACCAGAGTAGTTAATGATTTTAATAGTGGTATTGTAATGGTTCCAATCAAAAGACCATTAATACGTGATACCCAAATTATTATGGCAAATAAAAAAAATCTATCTATTAATATACATAATTTTTTTAATACCTTTAAAAATACATTCCTTTCATAAATTTTTTTATATAAATATCCCCTATATAATAAATAACGAATTTACTTATATAGGGGTTTATTAATGCAGTTATATATTTAAAACTTATAAAATTTAATTTTCATTGTAGATAATTTTTCCGTTTTTCATTTCTTTAACAATTGCAAGGCTCTTTAGATTATACCCTTCATCCCTGAGAAATTTACCGCCTTGCTGGAATCCCTTTTCTATGACAATTCCTATGCCTTTAATTTCAGCACCACTTTGTTTAGCTACATCAATTAATCCTTTCATTGCATTGCCTAAAGCTAAAAAATCATCTATAATAAGAAGTTTGTCATTTTCATTTAAATATTTCTTGCTTACCATAATATTGTATTCTTTTTGCTTAGTATATGAATACACTCTTCCTGAATAAACATCCTTGTCTAAATTTATACTTTCAGTTTTCTTAGCAAAAACAACAGGAACTTTAAAAAACAATGCTGCCATAGATGCTATGGCTATTCCGCTTACTTCAATAGTAACTATTTTTGTTATTTCTTCATCTTTAAAAAGTCTGTAGAATTCTTCTCCCATTTCATAAAGAAACTCTGCATCCAGTTGGTGATTGAGAAAGCTATCCACTTTCAGGATATTTCCTTCCCTGATTTCTCCACGTTCATTTATAATTTTCTTTAACTTATCCATCAAGCTATCTCCTTATTAGCGAAAGTCCGTCTTCTGAGCCCATACTCATAGGAATCTCCTTTACAACCTTATAAATATTCACTATAGCAAACCTTCTGATAAAAATCAAGATAAAATATTCTTTTTCTTGGACTACTCTTTTTCATTTTATCGCCAGATTTTTCATACCTATAAATAGATTTTTCAATCAATTTATTAAAAAAAGCGATATAATAATATTTCAACATTAATATTATTATTATCGCTTTAAAATCAATACTCTGTACCTAAAACTGCCAAATATTGATCTGTCATAACAAACCTATCTTTATTCCATTTCAAGACGGTTTGGATATATCCCAGGGAATCCGCATTATATCTGCCCGCGACTCTCTGATATGCCAAAAGTTCATATGTTCCGTCGGAATCAAAGTCAATAGGATAAAGCCCGCTAAGAGGGTTTACAAAACCTTCTATTGGTTCTTTAAGAATGCCTTTTGAACTGTATATCTCATTTAAATAAGGATAACCTTTAAAAGAAATATCTATCATAAACAATAGTCTTTTAGTTCTATCGTCAACTTCAACCCTGTAATAATCTTTATAAGTAACACCATATTGGAAGAAGCGATTAAAAATATTATAATCAAAAATTAATTTTATTGTATTATCCTGATAAGAATATATGTAATAATACATCATTCCGCCACTTCCGCCGGATGCAATGCCTATTAAGATATCATCAATACCATCATTGTTAAAATCTACAAGATATAGGGTCGGGTTATAACCAATATTTGTTTTTAAAGCAACATTCGTTAATGATCCGGTTTTGCCATCCTGTATTATTAATGTTATATCTTGTACGAGTGGGCTGCTTGAGGTTTTACTTCCTATTAAAAAAGTATCATCTGCTACTCCATCTCCATTTATATCACCATTAGCTGAAGTTAATACAAATTGATTGGGTTTTTCATTACTATCCTGCCTTATTTGATTAATGTCATTTCTTTTTTGCAGTCCAAAAATTGAATCATCTATCATAACTAATACCACCTAATTATCAGATTTATCATTATGATATGCTGTCAAATTACAATTAGTGATATATAATTTATTATGAGGACTACTTAAAGGGAATATTATCTGCTTTCATTTAACATTTCAATAAATTGTGCTTCCGTAATAATACTTATTCCTAATTCTTTAGCTTTTTTATTCTTGGATGATTTGGATAAATTATCATTGTTTATAAGATAATTTGTTTTTGCTGATACTGAACCGGTCACCTTACCGCCTCTCTCTTCAATTATTTCTTTTATTTCATCTCTGTTTTTAAATTGTTCCACTGAACCTGTAACAACAAAATTAATGTTTTCAAAGATTTGTTCTGTATTTGATTTTTCAACAACTTCCAATTCTATTTCTTTGAGAATATCATCAATTATTATTTTTTTCTTCTCATTATTAAAGAACCTGACATATGCATCAGCCATAATTTCGCCAATTCCATCTATTTCGACTAAATCATCATATGCTGCATTTTCAATGGCAGCCCAATTATATTTGAATTTCTTCGATATTATTTTTGCATTTGATAATCCTACGTTAGGTATGCCTAAACTGTAGAGAAGTCTGGTTGTATTGGTTTTTTTTGCTTTTTTTACAGAAGAAACTAAATTGTTAAATGATTTTTCTCCAAACCCTTCCATTTTAACAATTTCTTCTTTAAACTTTTCTATATGAAAAATATCTGCAAGTTCTTTAATTAATCCCTTAGCTATAAGCTTCTCTATAGTTGCCTCTGATAATCCTTCTATATTCATTGCATCTCTGCTTACAAAATGAGTAAAAAGTTTAATTTGTTTTGCTAAACAATCATCATTAATACAATACAGTACCTTCACGTCATTTTCATTTTTTATTGAAGTTTTCCCTCCGCATACCGGACATTGCTCCGGTATATGAACACTTCCGCTTCTGGTTAAATTACCGGATATTTGGGGTATTATCATGTTTGCTTTATATACATTAATTATATCTCCTATTCCAAGTTCGAGTCCTTCCAGAATACTTAAATTATGTACACTCGCTCTGCTTACCGTCGTTCCTTCAAGTTCAACAGGCTCAAATATAGCTATAGGATTAATCAACCCGGTCCTAGATGCACTCCATTCTATTTCTACCAAATGTGTCTCTTTCACTTCGTCTCGCCACTTGAACGCTATGGAATCCCTTGGAAACTTAGCTGTTGTACCCAATGATTCTCCATATGTAATATCATCATATGTTAAAACCAATCCATCTGATGGAAAATCATTTTCTATAATGTGTTCCTCAAACCACATAACTGTTTCTTCAATATTTAATTGATTTACTCCTTTAAATTCTACAACATCAAACCCCTGACTCTTTAGCCAATTTATTTGTGATATTCTAGAATTATTAAAATCAACACCATCTGTTTTAACTATTGAAAAAGCAAAGAAGTTCACATTTCTTTCTGCGGTAATTTTATTGTTTAACTGCCTAACCGAACCACTGCAAAGATTTCTGGGATTTTTATACTTAGATGATACATCTTCTATAGTATTGTTTATTTTTTCAAAATCAGAATATCTAATTACTGCTTCTCCTCTTAAAATTAAAGTTCCTTTGTGTGGTATATTAAGAGGGATGTTCGTAAACACTTTTGCGTTGTTAGTTATTACTTCGCCAACTTCACCATTTCCTCTGGTTACAGCTTTAACAAGTTTACCATCTAAATATGTCATTACTATAGTAAGCCCATCCAGTTTCCATGAAATAACACCTTCTTTTTCACCAAGCCAATCCTTTAAAGTTGCTATATCTTTAGTTTTATCTAAAGATAACATAATTTTTTCGTGACGCTCCTTTGGAAGATTGGACAGCAACTCATATCCCACATGAATTGTAGGACTGTTAGACAATGTAATTCCTGTTTCCTTTTCCAGTTCAAGTAACTCATCATACAGTTTATCATATTCTATATTTGGCATGATTTCCTTGTTTTCCTGATAATATGACTTTGCCGCCTTGTTTAATATTTCAACCTTTTTCCTCATTAATCCTAGTTTTTCATCCATACTCATCCCTCATTATATCTTTTCAATAGGTGCATAACTTAACATAACATTTTTGATTCCCTTATTTTCAAATGCAATTACTGCCTTCTGACCTCCACCTTCACCAGATAGTTGAACTATAGTTCCTATACCCCATGCTTTGTGCATAACCTTATCTCCAACAGTCAATTTGTCTGATTTAAGTTTTGGTGCAGCTGTAGCTTTTTCATTTTCAGAATTTGCAGTACCCCCAAAACTCATAGTTCCCTTGAATAAACTTTTATTTTTAGCCTCATTAAAAGAAAAACCTGTATTAAATACGCCATTATTAGATTTATTGCTACTAAAAGAATCGTTGCTCCCAAATAATTTTAGCTTCTTTTCTGCTATGGCTTGAGGTGTACAGTCTTCAAAACATTCCGAAGGAATTTCATCTATAAATCTTGACCTTAATCTTGACTCATGATGCCCAAATACCATTCTTTCATTTACATGGGTAATATAAAGCATTCTTTTGGCTCTGGTCATTGCAACATAGAATAGCCTTCTTTCCTCCTCATCGTCATCCTCCTCGTCATCTCTTCGAATCATAGGGAACATTCCTTCTTCCAACCCGGCAACAAACACTGTGTCATATTCTAATCCCTTAGCACTATGAATGGTTAAAAGTGTTACACATTCTTTCTCTGTTTCATCGGTTTTATCCACATCTGCTAATAAAGAAGTGTGAGAAAGGAAATCTTCTAAACTATTTTCCTCATATCTTTCTTCAAAATCCTTCGCTGCTGATAAAAATTCTTCTATATTTTCAAGTCTGCTTCTGCCTTCTACGGTTGTATCTTCTAAAAGCATTGACTTATATCCGGTATCTTCATATACAGCTTGAATAAACTCACTTAACGACATAACATCTTTTTTTATCATGAGCATTTCAATCATGGCTACAAACTTTTGTAAACTGTTAGTAGCAGCCGGAGTTAATCCCAATTCTAATGCATCGTATGATGCTTCAAACATAGGAATTTCATTTCTGCTTGCATATTTATAAATGGTATCAATAGTTTTTTGACCTATTTTCCTTCGCGGTACATTTATAATACGATTATAGCTTATATCATCTTTTTGATTTTGAATTAACATTAAGTATGACATTATGTCCTTAATTTCTTTTCTGCCATAAAATTTAAGTCCGCCGACTATTTTATATGGTATCCCTTCTCGGATTAAACCTTCTTCTAATGCTCTGGATTGTGCGTTCGTTCTGTAGAGAATAGACATATCTGAATAATTGACTGTATTTTGACTATGTTCTTTTCTTATTGATGCCGCTATTATAAATGCTTCTTCTTTTTCATTATCAGTTTCTATTAGCTTAATTAAATTACCTTCTTTAAAATCTGTATATAAATTTTTACCTTTTCTCTGACAATTATTCTTAATAACTCCATTAGCCGCATTTAATATAACATTTGTAGAGCGATAATTTTTTTCAAGCTTAACTGTTTTGGCTCCGTCAAAATCTTTTTCAAAGTCAAGAATATTGTTTATATCTGCGCCTCTCCACCCATATATGGACTGGTCTTCATCACCAACCACAAATATATTGCTTTCTCCGGTTGTTTTCTTAGAAAGGGTTTTTACTAAATTATATTGAACACTATTAGTATCCTGATACTCATCGACCAATACATATTTAAACCTATCCCGATAGCTTTCCAACACATCTTCATTCGTCTTCAATAATTTTAGTGCTTTTACAATTAAATCATCAAAGTCAAGAGCATTAGCAATCTTTAATTTTTTTTCATAGAGGGCATACACTTCACCTGTATTTCTAAGATTAAAATTACCGAAGTTTTCTGAAATAAATTTATCTGGTGTGTTCATATCATTTTTTTCATTGCTTATAATGCTTCTTATTACATTGGCATTATATGTTTTAGTATCAAGGTTCATTTCCTTTATGCAATCTTTTATAAGAGTTTTTTGGTCATCTGTATCATATATAACAAAATTCCTGTCATATCCTATTCTGTCAATATCTCGCCTAAGTATACGCACACAAATAGAATGAAATGTACCAATCCACATCTTATCTATTGAAAAATCAATAAGTTGTCCAATTCTTTCCTTCATTTCATTTGCAGCTTTATTTGTAAATGTAATGGCTAATATTTCCCATGGCTTAGCTTTCCCTGTTTTTATTAAATTTGCAATTCTATGTGTTAACACTCTGGTTTTTCCTGTACCTGCTCCTGCTATTACAAGTATAGGACCTTTGTCATGTTCTGCTGCTTCTCTTTGTTTCTCATTTAATCCACTCAATAAATCCATATTTCCTCCGATTTGCATTTATATACTAATACTAATTCACAAAACTTTAATAGTACATTTATTACAATAATTATATCACATAACATATTTATGCTCAATAATTTTCAAGCGATAGCACGTTTTACTTTGCACTTAATTTAATTTTTTGAAAATTAATAAATCAAGTTGTAATAGGTATAAAAATAATTTATACTTTTTACACTTATTATAACTTGATTTTATTTTACTTAATACTATGCCAGTGATAAAATAGAAAAAATTGTATATTTATGATAAATTTATAATTTATGTTATATATTGAAGGGATGATTGAGATGCTTGTTGATCTGCATATACACGAATGTACATTTTCAAAAGACAGTGAAATGAATCTTAAAGATATTGTTGAAAACGCAAAACAAAAGGGATTGGATGGTATTTGCATAACTGATCATGATGATTTAGGTATTAAGGAAATGGCTGAAAAATATTCTAAAGAAATAAATTTTCCAATTTTTGTAGGTGTTGAGTATTTCACAACTCAAGGCGACATCTTAGCCTTTGGCTTAGAAAGTCTGCCAGAAACACATCTTAACGCCCAAGAATTCATTGATTATGTAAAGAGTTTTAATGGTGTTTGTTTTAGTGCTCATCCATTTAGAAATAATAATAGGGGCCTTGAAGAGAATTTAAAGCTTGTTAAAGGCTTAAATGGAATTGAAGTTCTAAACGGCAATACGGATTTAAAATCCAACAGAAAGGCATTAGAATACAGTAAAATGTTAGGTATTCAATCAATAGGTGCAAGTGATTCCCATCAATTGAGTGTTTTAGGAAAATATGCAACAAAACTACCTAAATGGGTTAATACTTTACAGGAATTTATAGATGTTATTAATCTTGGACTTTGTAAACCTGCAATTTTAGAGGATGGCAAATATCGAATTGTAGATCAATTTTAATTGATTTCAATATAAATTTATATGGGAGAAACAAACATGAAAAAGTTAATATCTATTTTACTAGTTTTGGTAATGCTATTATCTGTATTTGGATGTTCTGCAGCAAAAGATGCACAGAATGCAAATACTAATGGCACCGAAACTGAAGAAAATCAAGTTACAGATTCTCAAAATGAAACTTGGAGAACTCATTATAATGAGTCCATGAAGGATACTACCCTAAATCTTTATGGTGTTACTGATGCTATTATTCCAGCTCTTGATGCTTTTACAGAAGATACTGGAATAAAAGTTGAAAATTTAACAATGAAAAATGGTGAAATTTTACAAAGAATTCAGAATGAAAAAGATTCTAGTGTTGTTGTAGCCGATATTTGGTTTACCGGCGGTGCGGATGCATTTATTAATGCAGCTGAAAATGGACTTTTGGAGCCGTATATTTCAGGTGAATCTAAAAATATTTCAGATGAAATGAAAGATGTTAACGGTTATTGGTATGGAACATCTCTTACAGTCGTAAACTGGGTTGTTAATACCGTGCTGATTAATGAACTAGGAATAGAAATACCTACAAAATGGGACGACCTTTTACAAGATGAGCTTAATGGATTAGTATCAATGTCCGACCCAGCATCTTCTGGAACTGCCTATAATACAGTAAGTGCTATTCTTCAAACAAGAGGAGAAGAGGAAGGTTGGAATTATTTAGATAAGCTTATTGCTCAAGTACCATATTTTACTGCAAGAGGCAGTGATCCCGGAAATAATGTTGTTGCTGGTGAAGCTGCCGTTGGTATTAATGCCGGTACTGGTGACAAGGCGCTAGAAATAAATAATCCACAAGTTAAAGTTATTTACCCGGAAGATGGTACTGGCTGGTGGCCTCAACCTGTTGCAATACTTTCCGGATGTAAAAATCCTGAAGCTGCAAAAGTATTTATTGATTGGATATTATCACCAAGAGGCCTTGAAGAAGTTGGTAAAGCACAAAATGCATTACTTGTTCGTGATGATGTAACTGCTCCTGAAGGCATTCTCAATCTTAAAGACATATCCCTTTTCCCAACAGATTTTAAGGCGAATGCTTCAGAACGTGAAGCAATTCTTTCAAAGTGGAGCGAAAAAGTTGATAAATAGTTTTCTATTGAAATGTTAGTTTACAAGCTGTGTCTTGAATGTTTTTTAATTCTAATTCACAGCTTGTTTTATTAATTAAAATGTTTTGGAGTGGTATTATAAATGTTAAAACAACATAATTATTTAAAACTAGTTCAAGTGCTATTGATAATAGTTATAATTTACTTTACATTTCTTCCTATTATTAGTGTTATAATTTATGGTTTATCAGGCGATATATCATTTTTTAATGGAAAATTAATTAACAGAGTGATGAAACTTTTATGTAACAGTCTGTTTGTATCTAGCACGGTTACAATAATCTCAGTTTTTTTTGGAATAATAATTACTTTTACATTGAGACGTCTTAATTTCAAAGGAATAGGAATATTAAAAATTCTAATGTTACTTCCTATGGTTAATCCTACCTTTGTTGGCAGTATTGCTTTTATTATGCTATTTGGAAGTAGAGGATTGATTACCCATAAATTATTGAATTTGAACATAAGCCCTTATGGATGGCAAGGTATAGTTATTTTACAAGTTATGTCTCTTGTAACCTATGCATATCTTTTAATTTCTAGCTCAATACAAAATATTGACACAACAATTGAACAAGCAGCGAGGAATTTAGGTGCATCAGAAAAAGCCGTGCTATTTAAAGTTACATTACCCATGATGGCTCCAGAAATTACTTCTGCAGCTTTACTTGTATTTCTATCATCAATGTCTGATTTTACAACACCTTTAATGATTGGAGGCAAATTTGGTACTCTGGCATCTGATTTATATGTTCAAATAACAGGTGTTTACAATATGAGAAGTGCGGCAGTTTCAGGAATTGTTTTGTTAATACCATGTGCTATTGCCTTCTTTGCGCTGAGGAACTTTTCAAATAAGAAAAACTATTTTTCTGATACTTCAAATGACAGAAATATTATTTACGAAAAAGTGAGCTCTCCAGTTAAAATTTTACTAATTTCAATTACATTGTGCTTTATTGGATTCTTTATTTTAAAATTTGCATTTATAATAGTAGGAGCTTTCACAAAAAATTGGGGATATGATTATACGTTTACGTTATTGCATGTAAAAAAAGCATTATCTACTGATTTAAGACCTTTTCTAAATAGTGTCAAGCTTGCCTTTATTACATCTTTTACAGCTTCTTTATTAGGTGTTATATTGTCTTATCTAATAAATAGGAAGAAAATAGTTTTTTCTGTATTTGTTGATTTTATAGGTGTATTTCCAGCAGCTGTACCTGGTATATTATTTGGAATTGGATACCTTGTCACGTTTAAATATCCAATTTTGGGAATCGGTAAATATATATTTACGGATGTGACTCCGTGGGTTATACTTGGTACAAGCAGTATTATTTACTTAATATGTATTGCAAGATTTATTAATGTTGCTATGAAATCAGGATATGCTCTTTTAGAACATATCGATCTGGATTTAGAAAATGCTGCCTATAACTTAGGTGCTGGAAAGATAAAAACATTTAAGCTCATAATTATGCCACTTCTTAAAGAAGCTTTCTTAACATCATATTTTAAAATCTTTTCAAGTGCAATGACTACTCTTGGTGCAATTATATTTTTAATATTGCCTGCAAACAAAGTAGCAGTACAAGTTATATTTCAAGCTGGCACACAATCCGCCATGGGAGTACCTTCAACTCTTGCACTCATGTTATCAACACTAACATTGTCTCTTATGGGATTATTTTATATAATTGTTTACAGAAAGCAAGTTCTGGAAAATCTAAAGGGAGTTTTACATTATGAAAATAAAACTGGAAAATGTATTTAAGGAATACAACGGTGCAACAGTAGTAAAAGATGTTTCATTGAAAGTCAATGATGGAGAAATAATTGCATTACTTGGTCCATCAGGCTGTGGAAAAACTACCATTTTGAGAATTATTGCAGGGCTTATTCCAATGTCCAGCGGAAAAATACTATTTGGTGACAAAGATGTAAGCAATCTTTCTTCTCAAAAAAGAAACACAGCTATGGTATTTCAAAATTATGCACTTTTTCCACACTTAAATGTAGAAGAAAATATTGCATTTGGTCTAAAAATCAGAAAATTATCTAAATCAGAAATACGTGATAGACTAACTAAGATAATTAAAAGTGTGGAGCTTGAAGGCTATGAAAATCGAAAAATACAAGAGTTATCAGGAGGTCAAAGACAAAGAGTTGCTTTGGCTCGTGCGCTAGTAATAAGACCTGACATACTATTATTTGATGAACCTCTTTCCAATTTGGATGAAAAGCTTAGAGTTACCATGAGGAAAAGCATAAAAAAGCTTCAGCGTGAATTTGGAATTACCAGTATCTATGTAACCCATGACCAAGAAGAGGCAATGGCAATTGCAGACCACATTGCAGTAATGAATAAAGGTGAAATACAGCAATGTACAACACCTTATGAAATTTATGAAAACCCAAGAAACTCATTTGTAGCTAGTTTTGTTGGACAAGCAAATTTATTTGAATGTGTGACATATTCCGTTAATGAAAAAAGCTATATTGATTTAATGAATAAAAAGATATTTGTAAATGTTAAAAAAGGTATGCACATAACTGCAATGCTAAGACCAGAAAGTTTTAAATTTGAAGAAAATGGTATAGAAGGCATAGTTGATTTCAAAGAGGAACTTGGTCTCATAACTCGCTATCAAATAAAAATTGATAGCAATCTTATTACACTTGATGAGCTTAGTAATACGATTCGTAAAAAGATTAATATTGGAGAAAAAGTGAATATTTCATTTAATGATAGTGACGTAAAGATTCTTATATAATTAGTTTTCTTGCATAAGATTTGTAGTAATGATATAATTTATCAAATAATCAGATTAAACTATTTATTAAAATATTAATATTGCCGTAAAAGTAGTTTTCTTTCTGAAAAAATACAGTTATTGTAATATGTAGACTATGGAGAAATGAAGTGAAAAATTTAAAAAATTTATCAATTACTCAACATGAAGAAAAATATTGCGATGTGTTTTATAAAATTAACTCTTTATTAAAATCACATGATGTTATAAAAGTTGCAATAGAAGGCAAAAGCGGCTCAGGAAAAAGCACCTTAGCTGATTTACTAAGTGAAATGTACAACTGTAATGTGTTCCACATGGATTATTTTTTCTTGAGGCCTGAGTTAAAGACCGAAGAAAGAATGAAAGAAGTAGGAGGAAATGTTGACTATGTGAGATTTAATGAAGAAATTATAAACGGTCTAAAAAGTGGCTTGAATTTTAAATATCAAATTTATGACTGCAAGCAAATGGCTCTTATTGAATTCATAAATGTTACACCAAAAAAATTAAATATTGTCGAAGGTGTTTACAGTATGCACCCGACTTTAATAAATAATTACGATTTAAAAATATTTTTAGATATTGATGCAGAAAAACAAAAAGCTCGAATTCTAGAAAGAAATGGCTCTTTTATGTATGAAAAATTTATTAATGAATGGATTCCAAAAGAAAATCAATACTTCAAAGAAATGA
>SWCH01001521.1_pt1 | contig 13092 bp, 10 predicted proteins | sample 4690051 | NCBI WGS metagenome assembly SWCH01 (sample SAMN10267282, study PRJNA491770) | bioreactor metagenome | isolation source: DHS bioreactor inoculated with | place: Japan: off Shimokita Peninsula | reverse complement strand
CTGCATTACAAAGTTCAACAACTTTTCCAAGATACATAATTGCTATACGGTCACTTACATGCTTTATGACACTTAAGTCATGAGAAATAAATATCAAAGTTAAGTTGTGTTTTTTCTGTAAATCATTCAGTAAATTCAACACTTGCGCCTGTACAGATACATCTAATGCCGAAACAGGTTCGTCACATACAATAATCTTTGGATTAAGTGCCAAAGCTCTGGCTATATTTATACGCTGCCTCTGTCCGCCTGAAAACTCATGCGGATAACGATAAGTGTATTGAGCGTCAAGACCTACTTCCTTCATAAGTGAAGTTACTTTGGCTTTACGCTCCTTGCCGCTCATAATATTATGAATAATCATAGGCTCCTCAATTATAGCACCTGCGGTTTTTCTCGGATCAAGGGAAGAATAAGGGTCTTGGAAAATAAACTGTATATCTTTACGAATATTTTTTAATTCATGTCCTTTTTTATGTGTAATATTCATACCATTATATATTATTTCACCAGATGTAGGCATATGAAGTTTTACAATACATTTCCCAAAGGTCGACTTTCCACAGCCTGATTCTCCAATGATGCCTAAAGTTTCACCTTCATAAACATCAATATTCACATCGCTCAGAGCATGTAGTATACGAGACTTTTCTAGTAGTTTCGACCCTCTTAACTTAAAATTTTTACTGAGGTTTTTTACTGTAAGTATGGATTTCATATCATTCATAATTTTCCACCTCACCTCTTTTAAACTTTTCTATTAAACTTTGTCTGTGGCATGCCACATAATGTCCACTTTTCATTTCTATAAGTTCCGGGACTTCTTCAGAGCATATTGGTTTGGCATATGGACATCTGTTGTGGAAATTGCAGCAGCTTCCTGTCAGTCTTAAATCAGGAGGTGTTCCCGGAATTGTTGTAAGTTTTGTTTTAGATTTATCGCTTAATTTTGGCATAGAATCTAAAAGTCCCCAAGTATAAGGGTGCAGCGGTTCTGAATATAAATCTTTTGTTGTTGCATATTCAACTGTTTTTCCTGCATACATAACCATTACAGTGTCACACATATCCCAGATAACACCAAGATTGTGCGTAATAAGCAATATTGCTGTATCAAGCTGATTTTGCATGTCCTTCAACAGTTTTAAAACCTGTGACTGAACAGTAACATCCAAAGCAGTTGTAGGCTCATCTGCTATAACAAGTTTTGGTTTTTTGCATATTGCCATTGCAATGATAACTCTTTGGCACATTCCTCCTGAAAGTTCATAGGGATATGAATTCATACGGCTTTCAGGATTTGGAATACCTACCTTTCGCAAAGCTTCTATACTCATCATTTTTGCTTTTTCAGGTGTTACATTCTGGTGAGCGCAAATCATTTCAATCATTTGATGCCCGATTTTAAATACAGGGTCAAGAGATGACATTGGATCTTGAAATATTACTGCCACATCCTTACCCCTGAATTCAAGAAGTTCCTTTTTATTAAAAGACAATACATCTTTACCATCAAAAATTATTTCACCGTCTTCTATTTTACCTGTGTTTCGCGGAAGAAGCCTTATGATGGAAGAAGTAGTCATACTTTTTCCTGAACCGGATTCACCTACTATTCCCATCGTCTTTCCTCTTTCAATGTTAAAGCTCACTCCATCAACAGCTTTAACAACACCACTTGCAAGGAATAAATAGGTTTTTAAATCATTAACTTGCAATACAACGTCACTCATATTTACTCCTCTCATTCATAGTTTTTTTTCATTTCTTGAAATGCTTTTATAATGTCTTCATATATGTTTTTCTTCGTTAAAATATCCACTGCTGTCATTGCCATTGCTTTTGCACCTATTTCAATTGCTCTATGCCCCTGCGGACCACCTACAGCTTCCTGAAATTCAAGAGTATGACCTCTTAGAAAAGGAACAACCTTAACATATGATTGAAGAGCAGGGATTTTATGTGTAACATTTCCTACATCTGTGCATCCGATTCCCAGTTCCTTTCTCCTTGGCATAACCTCTTCACCAAGTAATGTAAAATTTTTAGCAAGGGTATCTTCAATAACAGGATTGTTCCTTATATCTTCATAGGAATATCCGTCAATTTCATATTTAAACTTTGTTTTGGTCATTTTAGCTAAACTTTCACATGTTTCAATAAGACGATTGAGCAGTTCAAATTTATACTTCATATTGAATGAGCGAACAGTGAATCTTGCCTGACAGTGGTCCGGAATCATAATTGGCTCATCTCCACCTTTTGAAATAACTCCTAATATTTTCCCTCTATCTGCAATTTCCAGCCTCATAGCATTTATTACATTAAATAATTCCAATACAGGAGTGAGAGCACTTATTCCCTCTTCCGGCCAGGTTGCAGCGTGGGACTTCACACCGTAAAAATTTACAATAACATCTGTCTTTGAATATGATATATCATTAACTACAGTTTCATTTGCAGAATGGAGTATCATAGCAATGTCAAGTTCATCAAAGGCACCATTTTCCAACATTATTACCTTTCCTCCGCCACCTTCTTCTGCAGGAGTTCCAAAAACCGTAATGGTTCCTCCAATATCATCTATAACACTTTTAACAGCGGCTCCAGCACCTACGGCCATCGCTGCCATGAGATTATGTCCGCAGGAATGTCCCATACCGGGCACTGCATCATATTCTCCGAATATTCCTATATTAGGTCCCTTTTTTTTGCTGCTGTAAGTAGCTTTGCAAGAAGTTTCTATGCCTGCGATTCCAGTTGAAACATTAAATTCATATTTTTTTAAAAGATTTGAGAAAGCTTCACAAGCAATAAACTCTTTAAAATTATATTCTGGGTTGCTCCATATTTTATTCGATAATGCAATAAGATCTGGCATTATCATATTTACGTTCTCTTGAACAGCTTGTTTATAATTCATATCATTCACCTACTTTTTCATTTTGGGGTCTAAAACATCTCTTATACCGTCACCCAGCAGATTAAATCCTAATACAGTAATAAGAATAAAAAAACCTGAAATCATTGCAACATGAGGCGCTGTAGTAAGGTATTCTTTTCCTCCCCGCAGTATATTTCCCCAAGAAGCAGTAGGAGGTGTAATACCGAGCCCTAAAAAACTTAAAGTTGCTTCCGATATTATTGAACCTGCAATATTAAGTGTTGCATACACTATAATTGGAGAAATAGAATTTGGGAAAATATGCCCAAATAAAATTCTGGCATCAGATGCACCTAATACTCTTGCAGCATTGCTGTATTCTTCATTTTTCACTGCCAGTACCTGGCCTCGCACAATACGTGCAAATGTTGGCACATTTGCTATGCCTATGGCAAGAATTACATTAAAAACTCCTGAACCAAGAATAGTCATTAGCAAAATGGAAAGTAAAACAAAAGGAAATGCCATCATTCCATCCATTATACGCATTATTACAGAATCAAAGATTCCACCCGCGTATCCTGAAATAAGTCCAATGAAAACGCCTATGGTTCCCCCTACTACAGTTGCACCTACTGCGACCAACATAGAAATACGAGATCCATAAATAATTCTGCTTAAAAGGTCACGTCCAAACTCATCGGTACCAAATATGTGTCCGTCACTTCCAGGTTTAAGGTATGCATTTCCTAAATCAAGTCCGTTAGGGTCATACGGTGCTAAGAAATTTGAAAAAGCTACCATAATTAGCATAATACATACTATCATAAATCCAAACATTGCTGTTTTATTTCTTTTTAGCTTATTCCATGCATTATTTGATTTACGTTCCTTCTTCAAAATTTTAGCATGTGCATCACTGTTAAAAACATCAACCTTTTTTTCCACTATGCTCCCCCCCTTGTGCTTTCATAACTTACTTTAGGATTTATAACCATATATGCAATATCAACAATAAGATTAATGAATACAAAAGCAGAAGCAGTAAGTAAAACAGCTCCCTGTATTAAAATATAATCCCTATTTTCTATTGCACCGACAATAAGTGTTCCCATTCCCGGCCACGAAAATATGGTTTCTGTAAGAATTGCTCCTGTAAATGAACCTGCAAGCTGCATACCTAAAACTGTAATTATTGGAGGAAGTGCATTTTTCAAAGCATGTTTGTATATAATTACACTTTCTTTTAATCCACCTGCTTTTAAAGATTTGATATATTCAGCATTTACAACTTCCAGCATGCTCGAACGTGTAATTCTTGCAAAAGTAGCTGTAGATATTGTAGTGAGACAAGCAACAGGCAGTATCATATGCAGTATGACATCTCCCAATCCATTTTGCAGAGAACCCATTCCAAGAGAAGGAAGCCAGCCTAAATTAACACTGAAAACAAGTACCAGCATAAGTCCAAGCCAGAAAATAGGCATTGAAACTCCAACAAGAGCTAATATCATCGAAATATAATCAAAAGCAGTATATTGTTTTACCGCTGAAATAATACCTATTGGTATACCTATTAAAATTGCTAACACAATACTTGTTAATGATATTAATAATGTATTTGGAAGCCTGCTTAAAATTAATTTTGTAACCGGCTGATTATATGAATAAGATGTCCCGAAATCACCTTTTATAAGATCTCCTACATAGTTCACATACTGTTTCCAAATGCTGTCGTTTAACCCAAGCTCATCACTCAGCTTTTCTATATCGGCTACAGAAGCCTGAGGTCCAAGTATAGTTGCAGCAGGATTTCCGGGTATCATTCTTGTAATTATAAATGTAATAGACACTACTATAAGTAATGTAGGTATTACCTGAAGCAGTCTATATAAAAACGTCTTGAGCATTTCACACCACCCTTTAATATTTTGTTATACTTTAAGGGGTCTAGACAAGTAATATTTTTGTTTATCTAAACCCCTATGAAGTCATTGATTTTTTAATTTATTACATAAACTTATTTTTGAACTTTCCAAACATTTACTTCTTCATTTACCAGGAATATACTTCCATCAGGTCTTTGAACCAAGTCCTGAACTTCAGGTGCAACACCCCATGTTACATTTTCATTTGAATAAAATATACCAGGGTATTCTTCAACTATTAATTTTAATGCTTTTTTATAAAGTTCAGCACGCTCTGATTGATCAGTAACTACTAATGCATCAGCAAGCAGCTTATCTACTTCTGCATTGCTGAATCCTTGTCCATTTCCTAAAGAACCAATCGCATCAGATGCAAATATTTTATTTAAGAAGAAAAATGGATCAGGGTACCATGTCCATGACATTGCAAATATATCTGCATTCCCTTTTGAGGCAATTTCACTGAAAGTTCCCCATTCAGATGTTTGAATATCAAGGTCAATATTTAAATTCATCTTAAGATATTGCTGCAATATAGTAGCCATCTTCACACGCTGAGGTGTATTTGAAATATACAATGTTGTTTTAAACCCATCTGGATAACCTGCTTCTGTAAGTAACTTTTTGGCAGCTTCAGGATCATATGAAGGGACAATTGATTCAACCGACTTATCATATCCCCATGAACCTGGAGGAAGCGGAATAGAAGCAGGTTGTGCTTCGCCATATTGATATACACCTTTAACTAATTCCTTTGTATCAACAGCTTTAATAAGTGCTTCTCTTACCTTTTTATCTGCAGTTGGACCATTTACCTGATTGAAGTAAATATATGCAACATGCAATCCAGGTGTTTCAAGAAGTTTAATATTTTTATCTTCTCTGATAATCTTTACTGATTCGCCGCTCAGACCTGAAGAAAAATCAATTTCTCCTGTCCTAAGAGCATTTGCATTTTGATTAATATCTGTAATTACCTTGAAAGTAACGCCTTCCAGATGAGGTTTTTGTGCCCAGTACTTATCGTTTCTCACAAGGATTGCTTCCTCATCAAATTTGAATTCTTTAAGCATAAACGGTCCTGAACCTACAAGGTGATTACCAAAATCATCTCCCCAACCTTCTACTTCTTCTTTTGGTACTATTGCATTTCCTGAGTTGGTAAGAGCTGTAAGGAATGCCGCATTTGGCTCTGGTAAATGTACAATTATTTCAAAATCATTTACAACTTCCACACTGTCAATCATGTCAAGTCTGTTCATTGCTGACAGTTCATTAGAACGCTCCAAGGAATATTTTACATCTTCAGCAACAAGCTGTCTGCCATCCTGGAATTTTCCGGGTTGAAAGTAAACGTCATCTCTTAGTTGAAAAGTATAATCTTTTGCATCTTCGCTTACAGTCCATGATTTTGCAATGCAAGGTGCTATATCAGATAAATCCATCTTGTATGAAACCAAAGTATCAGCAACATTCTGGATAATCTGAGATTCATATGTTCCTGTATATTTTACGGGATCAAGATTCTTTGGAGAAGCTACAAGAGCAATAGTAAGCACTCCACCATCTTGTGGTTCATCAGGAACTTCAATTTCATTGTTACTATCTGGTGTAGATGTTTCAGTTCCAGTTTCAGTTCCGGTTTCAGTTTGAGTAGCAGCATCATTGTTATCATTGCTTCCACACCCTGTTAATCCTGTTAAAATAAGTAGCATAGCAAGTGCTATAGATATTAAACGCTTTTTCATTTTTTTACCTTCTTTCCTTAATATAGTTTATTAAAAGGTGAATTTTAACCTTCAAATACAATTAAAAGTTTTCTGATTATTAATTTCGATATCCGATTACCAGCTACTTAGCATTTCACCGAGTATCCTTGCAACAATAGTTCTTGCTAAAATAACTTTTATTCCTGTTTCTTCTGATAATCTTTTTTTCATCTCCCGTGTGTACCCTATGCAATCCATTACAGCTAAATCAATATCCTTCCCCTTAAGTTCATTTATTACATCATGCAATTCATCTTCCTTTGAATATGGTGAAGCGGATACAAACATAGCATCAATTCCTGATTTCTTCCACTTTTTCTTACTTTGAACAACTTGGTCCTTATGGGGAATTATTACTGCCACCTTTCCTTTATTAATTAATTTTGGAATTACACTATGCATTATTTTCTGAGGATACAAAAGAGGCTTACCGGACTTAAAAATATTTGGAAAAACACCGGTACATATGAACAATATTATGTCTGCACCCTGACTTTCAAGATTATCAATACAAATTTGCAATCTGGGCAATATATGCCTTTCTGCAAACTTTACACTGTTTCCATCTCTTAATGTTGAAACTAATATATAATCGTCTTCCTTTATTTCAAGCTCTAAAATTTCACTATATGTTAACCCGTCAAGAGCTCCTTCCTCTATTATCTCAACGTTTTCACCAAGAAATTCAATCATTTCCGGTATAACGTCCAGCCTTGGAGATTGTCCTATTGTTATAGTTCCAAGCTTTCTTTTCATAATTCAACATCTACTTTCCAAGAGTTTGCAAGTGGTGCATACCGCCATATAATTCGGTTAATCTGTCAAACTCATCTTCATTATAGAATTTACAATTACCTTTACCATATTGTTTAGCAACCTCAACTGCAAATCTGGCTGTCTGCTCCAAATCAAACGGCTGACTTGCACCAGTTGCACAACCTGGAACAGCTACCTCTGTAACAATTGCAACACCAACTACAGGTGCCGAAGTTGCAGTAGCAGGCTGTAATATACTGTTTAAATGATATACGTCATTTCCATAAGGTGTAATGTCTTGAGTTGTTATAGGGAAAACAACCGGAAGTTTGCCTGTGGTGGTTTGCATAATATCCAATAAATCATCACTGGTTTTCAATATATATCCTTCTTTTACAGTTGGAGAAATTGCATACCCTCTGTAATTAATAACCCTGTTGCCCTTAGTTGTATCAATTGACAATATGGCATCTAGCTCTCCATTTACTTCTTCTCTATTTACAGTAGCCATATCAACCGGTGAACCCATAAAAGGAACCGGTTTATGTGGTTGAGTAGGAGCGTCCGGACAAATATGAGTAGAAATAACTACATCACCGTCTAAAAAATCTCCTTTATTCTGCATATCCAAAAGCTTTGCAGCCACAGCTAATGCAACAACCGCACCATCAGCATCAGACACCATACCAATTGCCTCCGGTCTGGCACCGATTCCTCCTAATCTTCCCAAAATTCCTAATGTTGGAGACCCCATCCCCTTAGTCTTTCCTTTTTGTCCGGGAATTCTAATTCTGATAAAATCTGTTTTTCCCATTTCTTCAGTGATGGTCTTAATTTCTATATCGTTTGCACCATATGATTCAAGATATTCTTTCATCTGCTGACCATTAATCGTAGATGAATCTATTTTTTCATATACCTCTAATATTTGTTTTAATAACATTTAAATCCCCTTTACTAAGTTTTTTAGTGTCAATTCATATGAATAATATTTTATAAATATGATTAAATATTTATGTATACATATTTACAAAATATTATAACAATTTAAAGTTCAAATCAATTCTGTAAAAACATAAAAGTAAAGCCTGATGCTTTATGACTTTACATAAAGAGTCAGGCTTTATTTATTTCAATTTTATGAGTTTCTTTAATTTAATTCCCATTTGTAAAGCAAATATTCCTTCCGCATCATTAGTAGAGTATCCTGTAATTTCTTCAATACGACTAAGCCTGTACCTTAAAGTTTCAACATGAATAAACAGCTTTGATGCAGCAACCTTATTGTTTAAATTATATCTGAAATAACATTCCAACGTCTCAACTAAATTAATATCGTGTGATTCATCATAAATTTCAAGTTTTTTTAAAGTTTTATTATAATAATTTATCACTTCATTATCATCTTTAAGTGGATATAACAATTTTATTGTATCAAGAGAATTAAAGTATATTATATCATGATTGCTGAACAAAACAGCAAGATATGATTCATTATATATTTTTTCAATGTCCTTAAAGCCTTTATATGAATTAGAAACACCAATCGAAGATAAAAATTTGCTCTTGTGAAAACCTAATTTTTCCTGTATTTTATTTACTACTTCCTCCGGGTAATTATCAGGTTCGAGCTTTAACAATATGAATATCTCATTTAGTTTAGCCGTAGCCAGATAGTTTTCACGACCATTTATGACACTGATTATATCATGCATGATATAATTAACATTATCCATACTGATACCATTTATAATGTCTGCCTTGACACACATACCAATGATGCTGCCATCTTTATCCCACCCAATGTCTTTCTCCACATTGCTATAAAATTCAGTAGGTAAATCTTTATTATATAGCATAATTTCTAATAATGTTTTATTAAATATAGGCTGTGATAAATTGACATCCCTGTCCCTCTTTAACCGGCTTGTAATAATGGATATCCCATATTCAATCGAGCTTTGTTCTAAGGCTCCTATCTTATCTTCCGTTACTACGAAAACAAAAGCTATTGGCTTTTCCCTTTTTAATATTGGATAAACGCTGATGAATGAATTATTTATTTCATAATTAACATTTTTGCTCTCAATGTCAAACAAAGTAAATTCTTTTTTATTAAATGGCGCTACTGATGAAATTTGATTATAGCTTCTAGCATTTATAATATTGCTGGAAACCAAATTTAAATTATTGTCATATAAAAATACATTAGAGTTAGAAAGATTTGACAACGAATAAATTATTCCATCAATATCTTTATCTTCAAAAGACAAATTCAATAACTTTTCGTATATGTTGTTAAGATTTAAGATATGTTCATTTTTCCTATAAAATAATAAATAATAAAAATTTGATATCATATCTGTGTAAACAACATCATATGGTATTTTTATTATAGGTATTCCATATTTATTTGAATCAGCTATTAATTTTTCACTTATATCACCAAAATATCTCATTTCTTTTATGGCAATTGCCGATACACCTTTTTTATAAGCCTCAAGTATCATTTTTTCTTTGATTTCATCCCTGCCATAAAACGCATATCCTGCTGTAACTAGAAATTCTCCTCCTTCCAGCCAGCTTATACCTTCAGGGGTTTCAAGTATTGTCATATGCTTACATCTGTTTTGCAATCCGCTTCTTCCGCTTATAATTTCACATCCTTTTATCATAGGTATGTTCAATGCTTCTTCTACAGATAAGCTATCCTGACCATAAATCGTTTTAATTTTTTTCATATCATTAATAATATTTTTTATAAAATTTTCGCTCATAAAATCACCTCAGTACACCAGATATAAATATTTTTTTACATTATATCTAATATGCTTTCTCAAGGCAAGAATAAAATTTTCACTGACAGGACAGTGTGTCTGTTTTAAATACACTTATATAACAATGTTTGAAACAATAAATATGAAATTTAAGGATTTACCTGTTTTGTAATAAAAAACCAACCTGTGTAATTATTAGTTACAAGGTTGGCTCATTGATTAATTTTCTATTAATATGTGTATTGTTCTTATAAAAAACTGAAAATAATTTTTACAAGCCATAATAGGTTGTTATACCATAATATATTCCTCTTGCAAAGCTTTCAGGATCTGTAGTAAGCAAATAAACATCTGTAGCATTAGTCAAGTACCCCATTTCTACCAATACCGCAGGCATATCAGTAGCTCTCAGTACATATAATCCTGCATTCATAAAAACACCTCTGTTAGGTAGCTGAGTATAATAGTTAAGTCCATTTAAAATCTGAATTGCCATATCATGTGCAGGCGTATTTAAACTATAAACATAAGCTTCACTACCGCTTGCATCCGGATTACTGCTGGCATTGCAATGTAGGCTTATAAAAAAGTCAGCAGGCCATTCATTTGCCATCCTAACTCTGGTTTGCAAACTGGTTGTAGTACTTGTTCCTAATTGTTCTGTAGGAGAATTCCTTGACAATCTTGCTTCAAAATTTGGGTTATTGTTCAAGAGGGCAGCAAGTCTTACTCCTACTTCATAATTAACATCTTGTTCTCTAACTCCGAATGCTTCAGCACCTGCATTTGGATTTACGGGATTGTGTCCTTGATCTATAAATATCTTAATAGCCATTATATTAACTCCTTTAAAATTTTTTAGATTATAAAATCATCTCTGTTGATTTTTAGATATTATATTATATGACAAAGTCCCAATAGTGGTATAATTTTTAATTTCTTATTTAATTAAAGATTAGTTAGTTTTTTCAATAGTTAAAATATAATAATAAATTATTACTGTTATAAATAATAAATGTTGTCCGCTACTCATATTAAAATATAAATTAATGTTTTCGTTTCATATATAGTTTCATTTAACATTACTATAACATATACTAAAATATCAAAACTATATGGAGGTCTTTCAATGCTTTATAAAATGGAACAGGAAATACCAAATGAGAACTATATAACATATGAGCAAATGAATATTATAATTGTTTTTCAGAAGTTATGGTTAAAGATTGCAATTTGGTTTAGAACATATATGAGATCCGCAATTTATGATACACGAGATAAGTCGCATGTTGTTAATTATTTAACAATTCTGCCGCATGAATTCTATCCTATGTTTAATATGTTTTATGGATCTACAATTGCACAAAATATAACAGATCTTATTACAAATTTTATTAAAGCTGCAATAGAGGTGGTAGAATATAAAAGGTATGGGGAAGGGGGATTAACAAATTCAAGCATATTTGAATGGTACCAATCTGCAGATAAATTATCATCCTATCTAGCTCGGGTTAATGTGTACTGGGATGAAAATCAATGGAAGTTCTTGTTATATCAATATATTAGATTAAAATCAGATGGAATTAGTGCATTGGTAAACGATGATTATGATAAAGAAGTTGAGCTATATAATATGATTGACAATATAATTTTTTTAATGGGAAGCTACATGGCAAGAGGAATTATCTCACATAATGCATAGCATGCTTAAACAAAACAATTTATTTTTATATTTTATTATAAGTATACACACTGATATTTGTGGAACAATTCATAGAAACATACAGCATTTATTTTATAATAAGTAATCCATTATACATGCCCTTATTTCAATTCTAATTGCTTTATTCTGAAATAGCATAAAGCGAAGACTGATAGTGCTATCAATTTTCACTTTATGCGTTATTTATAACCTTTATTTTTCAACTCATTCAAACAAGTTAATTATTATTTAGCCGGATTTTCCACAATTCCCATAAATAGAGGTATGCCTGTTGTAACATCAACAATTCCATAAACAAAAGGTCTGTCAAAAACTACTTTTGGTGCCTCCATAGGCATAGATGTTTCTGTCACTTCTACAGATGTAACAGCAGCAGCTTCTGTACCTTTTTCATCAACCTTTATAAAAGTTTTGTGCTTTACCTCGCTTATGAAAAGCTCTTTGTTATGACTTTTGCTCATTGAAGAAAAATCAGCCGAAATTGGATCAAACGCAACACCCATACCTAATTTTGAAAGCTCATTAATTAGACTGTCCTCGTATTCACTTTCAAATTTTGGCAGAGATAAATCTATATTAGTTTCTTTCTTATTTTTCAATAATTTAATTAAATCCATAGCACTAAAATCATTAATTAATTCTCTTGGAGTTTTTCCTTCATCAGGCAATAAAGCTATAAAAGCAAATTGCTCATCTAAATATGGTAAAACAACTCCTTCAGAACCATCACCTGCTAAATAATCAACATTTCCTCTGCGGTGCATAAAATCAGTATCTACAGCGCCGGTTGGAGTATTAAATGGCTGCTTATATGTATTGTTTGCTTTGAATTGATATTTCCAATCCCCTTTAAAATAAATAGCGTTAATTAAATACATCACAACATCATTACTAATATCGTCAATAATTTTGTCAATGGTTCCATTTGTAGAATCCTTTACCCAATTATTAATGGTATCAACTGAATCTTTTTTGCTGAAATCTAAACTTTTAATAGAAGCTGAGTAATAATCTGCATTCTTTTGGAGAAATGCTTCATCAGCTTCAAAGCCATTTCTATACCAAATAGAATTTGCTATATCTAATTTTACAATTCTATTTTCATTGGTTAGAGAGCTAATCCATGATTTCATTCCTGCATTTAAATCTTCTTCTGTTATTCCTTTTGATGAAAGTGCTTCTAACATATCTGCCTTAGTGTTACCATCTGCACCATTTAAAGTCATAGCTAATTCAATATATATAGAAACCGGTG
>SWCH01000622.1_pt1 | contig 13174 bp, 11 predicted proteins | sample 4690051 | NCBI WGS metagenome assembly SWCH01 (sample SAMN10267282, study PRJNA491770) | bioreactor metagenome | isolation source: DHS bioreactor inoculated with | place: Japan: off Shimokita Peninsula | reverse complement strand
TTCTAAATCATTTAATGGATTTAATTTAACTGCATCTCTCAATTGTTCTTTGTTAATATGTGTGTATATTTGTGTTGTAGATACACTTTCGTGTCCAAGAAGTTCCTGCAAGGCACGTATGTCAACATGTCCATATTGATACATCAAAGTTGCAGCTGTATGCCGCAGTTTGTGAGGAGAGAAGTGGTTACCGGCCAAACCGGCTTCATTTAAATATTTGTCCACCATATGTTGTATACCTCTTTGAGTAAATCTAGTTTTACGGTTACTTATAAACATTGCATTTTCATGACCGGGTTTTGCCTCTGGTCTTGCAGATAGATAATCTTCAATAGCTTTTACGCACACATCATTTAGATAAATTGTTCGCTCCTTATTTCCTTTACCAACAACAGTTAATGTATCTCCTTTAATTTTATCTATGTTAATACTTACAAGTTCTGACAATCGTAAGCCACAATTTAAAAATAAAATAATTATAGCATAATCTCTTTTTTCATTAGAACCATTAATAGAAGTAAGGAAGTTCTTAGATTCATCCAATGTTAAAGCTACTGGTAACCGACTGTTTTTCTTTGGTGTTTCTAAGTCAATAGCAGGGTTTTCCGGCACTAAATGAACAATTGAATATAAGTATTTGTAAAAAGAACGAAGACATGCAATTTTACGTGCTTTAGTTCTGTTAGAATTATTTCTTTCTCTGTCAATATAGCCAATAAAAGCATGAAGATCCATAATTTTAACTTTCTTTAATGTATCAAGAGAAACGAGGTTAATATCAATATCATTAAAGTCATCAACTTTATTACTCAATTTATATCTCATTACAAGAAATCTGTAAAAAGTTCTCAGATCAAGAAAGTACTCGCTTACTGTTTTAGAAGATCTACCTTTAATAGAGAGCATATATTCTAAAAAATCACTCATAGGAGCAGGGCATAGGTCACTGTAATTTATATACATAATTTTCCTCCTCTTAATTATAAATGTCGCAAAATCTTTATACATAAATTATATACAAAAATGGAAAAAAAGACAAGGCTTATATTAATTTTTAGAATATCAAAATATAAACCATTCTTAAAAGCACGAGAATCTGTACTACTTTTGTTAATAAGTAATAAAACACTATTTTTTAAATTTTAGTCAACTTTGTTATATATTTATATTGATAGCATGAATTTGATTTAAAATTAAAACTTTTTTTTTTTTTTTTTTTTTTTTTTTTTTTTTTTTTTTTTTTAAGAAAATAACTTTTGTTAAAACGCATTTTAAAGCCTCAAAACTTTCAATCAAAGTATAAATTTATCTAAAAATATAATAAAAACAATTGTTGCAAATACCATGGCTAAATTGTTAAATTTAATAGCTACATTAAAGAAATTATCATCAAATTAAATGATATTCATTTAATACATTAAATAAAAAATATTATTTTAAATATCCAGGAGAAACATGTATAAAAATCATTTTTAAACACATTAAATCGCATAAAGAATTTAAAAGGAATAAATGTTGAAATTTGAACAAAAACAAGGTCTCTCCTTCCGTTTTCATCAAGCTTATGTCGCAAAATAGATATTTTGCGACATAAAAAAAGAATATAAAACAAGCGTAAACTTACAAAAATTGCAAAATCCCCTGTAGATCAATCTTAATTTGTCCAAATACTAAACTTTAAAGTATCCATATGATGTTTAAATTCAAGATTAAACATGTTTACTTTCAAAAACTCAAAGAAAGTCTATTTAGACTTTCTTTGAGTTTGATTATTATTATGATATATATTTTGATGTTGGAAGGTCAACCTTTGTAATTTCAATCTGTTATCAAAACTACAAAACTTTATTTATTATACATATTTATAAAGTCTTTATTTATTTCTTTAACCTTAATATTCTCCTTATAGAATTTATCTAAATATTCCTGCTTTTCTACATTATTTTTTTCAATCATACCAGCATTTTGAAGTATATGATCTCTTATTTTACTTTTAAGTATAGTCTTCTCATATGATGCTGGAGCAATATCATTATAAAATTCTTCTTCAGTAATACCCCTTCCAATCAAATATTGTTCTAAAACCTCTTTTGAGCCTTCTTCTTCCCATTTAGCTCTTTCAATTGAAATATATTCTTCCAATTCATCTTTTGAAACCTCTATGCCATTAGTTTTAGCATAATACAAATCAAATTTTTCTTTATAAACATAATCCAAAGGATTTGAGCCCCATGGTGGAGATGCTGAATTACCAGCAGTTTTCATCGAGTTTGATATAGCTTCGTTCTTTTCAATTCGTTCTATAATCTCATCTTCGTACACCGGTATATCATTAACATACGAAACAATATTTCTGCTTTCAGTAATATTGGATTTTTCAGAAACATTCTTTATTTCAAATCCTAAGTTATATCCCCAATTAGCTAATTTATTTTGTATATTATTACTATAAGCTGTAAAAAAACCAACAGTGCATATAGATATCACTAAAATTAAACAAGTTATTTTCCATTTTTTCATTTTATACTTTCCCCTCTCTATGCAATCAATTGTAAAATACTTTGATGAGGTCTTATCAAAGAACTATCTATTAACATAGTTTTTTCATCATTAAATACTCTGTGGCATACGTTCCATCTTTAAATTTAAAGCTATTATCCCTTTTACCATAAATTTCAAATCCAAATTGTTTGTAAAGATTAATTGCATTTTGATTAATACTTACAACTTCTAATTCAACTTGTTCAAATCCAGAATCTGATGCAAACTTTAATATTTCTGTTATTAATGCCCTTCCAATTCCTAAATGCCATGCATCTTCGACAATTGCTATACCAAAAGTTGCCCTATGAAACGTTTTAACAAAAATTCCAACACTATTCAAGCTTGAATTACCAACAAGCTGATCTCCTAAAAATGCTGAAATCATTATACTATTAGGATTTTTTCTTATTGAATTTATAAATTCCTTTTCATCTTCGACAGTCATAGTTACTTCTTCAGGATACCGCAACATAAAGTTCGTTTCATATGATGTTTTTTTTAAATATTCCAGTAGCTTTTCTGCATCTGTGATGTCAGGACTTCTTAAAGTACAAACTTCACCGTTTTTTAATATAATTTGCTTTTCGTTAAATATCATTATAAGTAGTTCCTTTCTCCATTTTGTACATTTCTACAAGTTTACCATTTTCATATTTGTACAATGTGGGATTTGATGTTTTATCTTCTTCAACAATCCCTGTTTCTATAACCCATTTATTATCTAATAAATATAAACTTGCATAAACATTCTCAGCTTCTTTTGTAATGCTTGATTTTTCAAAACTATTATTATTCCATTTGTAAATATCAACAATTCCTGTAGATATGGCTATTAACTCTTCTTGTCCGTCTTCATCTAAATCAACAATTTTAGGCGACCCCATAGTCAACAAGTTTAACCACTCTTTATTTGATTCATCATATGTAATTATTCTTAATTCTCTGTAAGCAGCTCCCATTTCACCAGTTATTTCTATTTCTTTTATTTCATCAAAAGTTCTATCTATTAAATTCACATTAACAGAATCTATTCCATAGTAACTTAATTCGCCAAGATCATACATTTTATTATCGTGTTCTAAAAAACCATAAACTATGCCGTCTCCGGGTTTAGCATAAGAATCATTGCTATTTTCCACATACAAATGTATTTTTGATTCTATCTGATTGGGAATATTTCCAAAATAAAAACTTTTTCCTAAAATCCACATTTCATCTGGCTGACTTTCTATTAAAACTTCTTTATCAACAGATGTAAAATCTAATTCAATGACTTTTTTTCCAGAGTTATCGGTATTCGTATTATTTTCCACTTTATTTTCTGCATTGTCTACAACTTCATCATCATTTGTATAGACATTATTTTTATCATTATTCCGGCACGAACTAAGAATCATCATAATAGTTATAATAATTAAAAGAATTTTTATTTTCATGTTCCCCCCTAAATTATAATTTTATATTATTTTTATTTGCTAAACATTCAAATAACACACATTAATTGTATTTATTATATCATCAAGCAAGCCAGAAAACGGCTTGCATCACAACGATTCAATAAATACATCAAGGCAAAGACTTATGTCTTTGTTTCATTAATTGTATTTATTATAGCATATAATTTAATAAGTAATCAAATATTTTAATATAAAAACCGCCTTATAATCTTTATAGAGGGATTTTTTATAAGGCGGCTTTTAACATTCTATATTTATATTAATAAATTAATCCATCTTCATCATCTCTTTTACTTGTGCTACATCTTTATCTCCTCTGCCAGATAAATTTACAACGATAATTTTATCAGTTGGTAAATCTTTTGCTATTTTTATAGCATGGGCAACGGCATGTGAACTTTCTAAAGCTGGTATTATTCCTTCTGTTCTTGATAGTTCATGAAATGCTTGCAGTGCTTCATCATCTGTGATTGCTACATATTCTGCTCTTTTTGTTTCTTTATAATAGCTGTGTTCTGGTCCAACTCCAGGATAATCCAACCCTGCTGCAATTGAATAAACCGGTAATGGTTCACCTGTTTCATCCTGTAAATTATAACATTTAAAGCCATGGATAATTCCAACTTCACCTTTGGTTATTGACGCTGCATGATCATTAGTATCTAACCCTTTTCCACCGGGTTCTACTCCAATAATATTTACAGAATCGTCATCGTAGAAAGGACTAAATAAACCTATAGCATTACTTCCTCCACCTACACATGCTACTAAATAATCAGGAAGTTTATCTTCTTGTTCTAATATTTGTTTTTTTGTTTCTTTTCCAATGATACTTTGAAATTCTCTAACCATAATAGGATATGGATGTGGTCCGACAGCAGAACCTAATAAGTAAAATGTATTTTCTGCATTTATTACAAAATCTTCTAATGCTGCATCTACTGCATCTTTTAATGTTCTCGTTCCGGTTTTTACAGGTACTACTTTTGCACCAAGAAGCTCCATTCTAAAAACATTCAATTCTTGTCTCTTTGTGTCTATTTCTCCCATGTACACTGTGCAATCCATACCAAACATAGCACATACTGTTGCTGTTGCTACACCATGTTGCCCTGCTCCTGTTTCTGCAATTATTCTTTTTTTACCCATTCGTTTTGCTAATAAAACTTGGCCAATAGCATTGTTTATTTTGTGAGCACCCGTATGATTTAAATCTTCTCTTTTTAAATATATTTTAGCCCCACCTAGTTTATCTGATAATCTGTTTGCATAATATAAAGGATTTGGCCTTCCGGTATATTGCTTATTGTAATACATTAATTCTTCTTGAAAATCCGGGTCTTCAATATACTTATAAAAATTTGTTGCCACTTCTTCTAATACTGATTTCAATTTTTCCGGTACATAAGAACCACCGAATTGTCCAAAAAACTCTTTTCTTTCCATCTCATTTTCTCCATTCGCTATTTTATTTTATTAAAAAGCAATGAGGATAATATTTTGTATAATCATATTAGAAATATTTCATGTTATTACACTAAAAAATCCTCTATACCCAAAAGGGTATAGAGGACGATATATCGCGGTGCCACCTCAAATTTGATTATAAAAATCATCTCATTTCAGATACAAGACATTGTCTGATATCCTATTTTCTATAACGGGAAATCCCCGGGTCACATACTAATTTCAGTTCCCACTCATAAGTCCATTCAGTATATTTATTGATACTGGATCTCACCAAAACCAGCTCTCTTTAATCAAATATTTTATACTTACTTCTCTTACTCATCGCTTTTAATATTAAAAACAATTATAATCATTTTATATGTTCTTGTCAATAGCAAATTTGAAAAAAATTACATTAAATTCTGATTGATTAGAAAATTAATTATTAACCATTATAATATTTGGAATCCATCTTCCAACATCGTATTTAATTGACGGGATTGTCACAGGGTGGTTGTTATAGTACATTATCGAACTTGCACCTCCATCCAAATTACATGCCTGAACTGCACCATATCTTTCCATAATATCTGCACATTCTCCAACCGTTGCACCAATACTGTAATTCAACTGTCTTCCATCTATTACCAGCATTAAAACTTCTAAGTTTGCTTTCTGACCAATAGCTGTTCTTGGCTGTATACCCCATCCGGATGAACCTTCAACTTGCTTCACTCCATCTATTATCAGCGCAGGCATAAATTCTACAGCATCTCTTAACTCACTGATTGAGGTATTCCTTGCTACTGACATCCTGTCGTTGTAATCAAAACCAACAATAAACCAATTTCCGCCTACAGGAGAATTTATTAAATTTCCATTTTCAATTATAGCGCCAATCGGTTGTCCTCCATTGCCGTTGCCGTCTGCATCAACGAAACCACTTGCATTTATAGAAAGTATAGCATTGTTATACTTTGACAATTCATCTATTTGGCTGCCCCAGTCATCATTGTTATTATTTTCTACACCTTCTGCCATTCCAACTTTTACTGTGCTGGCATCTTTAGCAATAGCCAACCTCCCGTTATAGCCTTCACCTTTGACTTCTACTATGAGAATTTTGTTTTTGGCATCTATTGCTACTACATTGTCACCTTGATTTGTAACTATTCCTGTTTTATCATCCCCAACTCTGCTGTTATCAATTAGAATATTTTCATATCCATCATTTAGTATACCAGGATTACGCTCTGTGTATTTATCAAAGCTTTCCATATTTATTTCATCAAATTCAGCTACAAACCATTCTCTGCCATTTAAGTGAAGCAGATTTTTAACTTTAGTTATGAAATTAGAACTTCCATCACCTTTTTTTATATCTGTATTATCCCTTTGATTTATTGCAGCATCAATTACCGACTTGGGAATAAAGCTTGTAGCAAGCCATTGATGAGTCATAGTTGACATAGCAGTTTCTATATATAAGGTTCTATATTTAGCTATAAAAGGTATATTGGAATATATCGCCGTCAAATACAGCAATAAAATTGTTGTTAAAAATACTGCTGTAAAGCGTATTATACTTTTTCTTATCTTTTTTTCTTTCATTTTCTCTTCATCAATAACTTATTAAGTTACTAATATTCTTTCATTCTTATTTATATAAGAACTATATTAAATTGAACTTAAACATTCCTTAATCAATTTTTCCACATATTTCTTTATGTTTCAAATGAGTTGGTGCCATAATTCATAAGCAATTCACAAACTGAAAATTACGAAAATTGTCAAATCTACACTATTTCCTATGAAATAATATTTATTTCTCACATGCTTATATTTCATTTGATTACTATGTATTTTTTAACAGATTACCCCGGTCTTACTTTTTCTAACCATCCCTGGTCCTTCCAATATTTTACGTCTACTTCGCTTTTACTATACCAAGTCTACACATTTAACTCAACATTAACTCCAAGAAGCTCTTTATTATTTTCTAATAACGGCTTTATTACTTCATTGTAGAATTCTTCTACTTGCTGTGGTGCTCTTCCTATATAATTTTTAGGATTTATAGTTTCATCTATTTCTTCTTTAGTCATTTTTATAATTTTACTGTTGTACATTCTCTCTATTAAATCATTTTGTTTACCGAATTTTTTTACTTGTTCAGCAGCTTCCATTGACAATACTCTTATTTCTTCATGAAGTTCCTGCCTGTCTCCTCCGCGTTTAACTGCTTCCATAATGATATTTTCAGTTGCCATAAATGGTAATTCTTCATTAATATGTTTTTCAATTACTTTGTCGTTTACTACCATACCTGTAAATACATTTATAGCAATTCCCAATATAGCATCTGCTGCTAAAAATCCTTGTGGTATGCTTAATCTTTTTATTGCAGAATCATCAAGTGTTCTTTCTAACCACTGAGTTGTAACCGTATTTGCCATATTTGCTTCATTGGATATTATAAATCTGGCCAGTGATGCAATTCTTTCACTTCTCATAGGATTTCTTTTGTACGCCATTGCGGATGAACCTATTTGACTTTTTTCAAATGGCTCTTCTATCTCTTTTTGACTTTGTAATATTCTAATATCATTTGTTGCCTTATGTAAGCTTTGAGCTATACCACTTAAAGCTGATAATACTGAAAAATCAACTTTTCTTGTATATGTTTGACCTGTTAAATTAAAAGATTTTTTAAATCCCATTTTTTCAACTACTATCTCTTCTAACCTTTTAACTTTTTCACCATCATTATCAAATAAACTCATGAAACTTGCTTGTGTTCCCGTTGTACCTTTAACGCCTCTTAATTTAACCATATTTATTACATGATTTATTTGTTCATAGTCAATATATAAATCCTGTAACCACAGACTTGCTCTCTTTCCAACAGTTGTTAGCTGTGCTGGTTGATAATGGGTATACCCTAAAGCCGGCATATCCTTGTATTTTATACAAAATTCTGATAAAACACTTATAAGGTTAATTAGCTTTTTCTTAATTAATAACAATGCTTCTTTCATTAAGATTGCATCAGTATTATCAACTACATACATGCTGGTAGCTCCTAAATGAATTATAGGCATCGCTTTTGGGCATACTGTTCCAAATGTATGTACATGTGCCATAACATCGTGTCTGAATTCTTTTTCTTTTTTTGCTGCCAAATCATAATCAATATTATAAATATTCTCTTTCATTTCGCTGATTTGATCATCAGTAATATTTAATCCAAGTTCTTTTTCTGCTTCAGCTAATGCTAACCATAATTTTCTCCATGTTGAAAATCTATTGTCATCAGAAAAAATATATCCCATTTCTTTACTTGCATATCTTGTTATTAATGGATTTTCATATGTTTCTCTAGTCATTTCATTTCTCCTTTATTAATATATTTACTTCAATGTAATTGTGTACATTACATATTGCTCAAATTACAAATTTTATAATTCATAGTAAAATTATTATTTGTTTTAATATTTAATATTTTATATCTAAATTAAAAAGAAGTAAACAATTAGTTTGTTTACTTCCATATCTTTCTATTTTGCGTATTCAATTGCTCTTGATTCTCTAATTACATTTACTTTAATTTGTCCTGGATATTCCATTTCAGCTTCAATTTTCTTAACTATATCTTTTGCGATAAGTATAATACTTGTATCATTTGTTACTTCTGGTTTGACCATTATACGAATTTCTCTTCCTGCTTGTATAGCAAATGACTTTTCAACACCTTCAAAGGAATTTGAGATTTCTTCTAATTTTTCTAAACGTTTTATATATGTTTCAAGGGTTTCCCTTCTTGCTCCTGGTCTTGCTGCAGATATTGCATCAGCGGCTTGAACTAAAACTGCCTCTACAGTTTGAGGTTCAACATCTCCATGATGTGCACCTATAGCATGCAATATTGCTTTATTTTCTTTATATTTTCTAGCCAAATCTTCACCTATTGTTACGTGAGGACCTTCTACCTCGTGATCAACAGCTTTACCGATATCATGTAATAATCCTGCTCTTTTAGCAATTTTAACATCTGCACCTAGTTCAGACGCCATTATTCCTGCTAAATGTGAAACTTCTATAGAATGCTTTAAAACATTTTGACCATAGCTTGTTCTAAATTTCAGTCTACCTAGTAATCTTATAAGTTCAGGATGGAGTCCGTGAACACCCGTTTCAAATGTTGCTTGTTCACCTTCATCTTTTATTTGCTGTTCTATTTCTTTTTTAGATTTTTCAACCATTTCTTCAATTCTAGCCGGATGGATTCTTCCATCAGCTATTAGTTTTTCAAGTGCTAGTCTTGCAACTTCTCTTCTAATAGGGTCAAATCCAGATATTACTACTGCTTCTGGTGTATCATCTATTATAATATCTATACCTGTTAATTGTTCAAGTGCCCTAATATTTCTGCCTTCTCTACCTATTATCCTACCCTTCATTTCATCGTTAGGTAAGTCAACAACAGATACAGTTGTTTCCGCTACATGATCTGCAGAACATTTTTGAATAGCATATGTAATTATCTCACGTGCTTTTCGTTCAGCAGTTTCTTTGGCTTCTCTTTCAATATCTTTTACTGCAATTGAAGCTTCTTGCTCTGCTTCTTTTTTAATATTGTTGATTAACATGTTTTTAGCTTCTTCTGTTGACAATCCAGAAATTCTTTCTAATTCTTCATTTTGCTTATCATGAATAGCAGATAACTTGATTTGCTTAGTTTCAATATCTTTTAATTTTTTTTGAAGTGTTTCTTCCTTTTTTTCCACCATTAAACTTTTTGAATCTAGCATTTCTTCTTTTTTAATTAATCTTTTCTCAGACTTTTGTAATTCGTTTCTTCTTTCTTTGTTTTCTCTTTCATATTCATTTCTTATTCTGTGTGCTTCATCTCTTGCTTCTACAAGCACTTCTTTTTTCTTTGTTTCAGCATCTCTTTTTGCTTCATCAATTAACTTTTTAGCTTCTTCTTCAGCACTACCTATTAATTTTTCAGCTATATTTTTACGTATTAGAACGCCTATTAATATACCTATTATTGCAGAGATAATACCTACTACTATATTATTAGTGAACAATTCAGCACCTCCTATTATTAAATTTTCAAGCTACGAAATATATACATTTATTTTACATTTCATAAATATTTACCTTGAAACGTTGTAAAATGTTATCTTTTAAGATATATTAAAAAATAGTAAAAGTTATTTCTTTTTACTTGAATACTATCTATATTTTATATTTTTTTTGCTGCAATGTCAAGAAAGAATGTATAAACACTAAGGTTTTTATTAACTTTTTATTAACTTTTTATTAAAATTGTTACTTTAAGGCCAAAACCAGTTATTTATCTATTGTAACTGAATTTTAAACAATATTTTTGTTAACATAATTTTTTATTAGTAAGCTGATTTATATTGTAAATAAAAAAGATACCATTTTATCGTACATGTATAAAAGTGATATCTTTATTTATAAATTCTAAATTTCTGATTAATTATTTATCTTCAGATTCTTCTTTATTTTTTGTTGAATCTTCTTTAGCAGAAACTTCATCTAGTGCATACTTTTCCTTTATTTTTGTTTCTATTTCTTCCATTAGTTCTGGATTAGCTTTTATATATTCTTTTGAATTATCTCTGCCTTGTCCAAGTCTATTTCCCTCATAGGAATACCAAGCACCTGCCTTATTTACTATTCCTGCTTCTACACCCATATCAAGTACACAACCTTCCATGGATATACCTTTACCATAAATTATATCAAATTCTGCCTGTTTAAAAGGAGGTGCCATTTTATTTTTAACAACTTTTACCCTTGTCCTACTTCCAAAAACATCATCGCCTTTTTTTTTAATGTTTCAATTTTTCTAATATCAAATCTCATAGATGAATAAAACTTTAATGCTCTTCCTCCGGTTGTTGTTTCAGGGCTTCCAAACATTATACCAACTTTTTCACGCAGCTGATTTATAAATATTACAACACAATTAGACTTACTAATTGCTCCTGCAAGCTTCCTAAGTGCTTGGGACATAAGTCTTGCTTGTAAGCCTACGTGAGAGTCTCCCATTTCTCCATCTATTTCAGCTTTTGGTACTAAAGCTGCAACAGAGTCTACAACAATTATATCAATTGCTCCGCTTCTTACTAGTGCTTCCGTTATTTCAAGTGCTTGTTCGCCCGTATCTGGTTGTGATATAATTAAATCATCTATTTTCACTCCAAGATTTCTAGCATATACAGGGTCCAATGCATGTTCTGCATCTATAAATGCCGCTATTCCGCCCTTTTTTTGAGCCTCTGCAACAATATGTAGTGTTAGAGTAGTTTTACCGGATGATTCAGGACCATATATTTCTACAATTCTTCCTTTAGGTACCCCGCCTATTCCAGTTGCTATATCAAGTGGTAATGATCCAGTGGATATTGATTCAACATTCATTTTAGCATTTTCTCCAAGCTTCATTATTGAACCTTTGCCAAATTGCTTTTCAATTTGAGCTATTGCAACTTCAAGAGCTTTTTCTTTATCTTTTGATTTGTCTTTTGATTTATCCTTGTCTTTTTCCATATTGCAACTCCTTTTCTAGAACATTCGTTCGTTATTTCATTATATATAATATGATGCTCTTTGTCAACTATTTATTGTAAAAATTACTTAATTACATTTAAATTATCATAAATATATGTTGCTCCAGATATAATGGTTAATAAAATAGTTATTATGATGAGTGGAGTTATTGAAGGGCTTACAAATCCCATATACCCAGTGTAATCCATTAAAATAATTACTATTAAAATCATTTGAAATACAGTTTTAACTTTCCCCCATTTATTAGCGGCTATAGTTATCCCTTTAGATGCTGCTAATGTCCTAAATCCAGATATAAGAAACTCTCTTGAAATGATTAAGACAACAATCCAAGAACCTAAGTAACCAATTTCAACAAATGCAATAAAGGCTGAAGCTGTAAGTAATTTATCTGCTAATGGATCCATAAATTTGCCAAAATCAGTTATTAGATTATCTCTTCTTGCAACATATCCATCTATTGCATCTGTAACTGCTGCACCTATGAAAATCAAAAGCGGCAAGAACCTAAATATTCCTCCGCTGATGAAAAGGAAAAAAAGGAATAAAGGAATAAGTAATATTCTCAATAGTGTTAGCTTGTTAGGTAAGTTCATCGTTTTTAAATAGTTCATAGAATCACATCTCCTATTAAATCATATTCTAAGGCATCATTTATTTTAACTTTGTACATGTTGCCTATAGTTAGTTTTTTGTCTGATGTTACATATACACAACCGTCAATATCAACTGAATCCATATATGTTCTGCCAATATATATATTTTCAACATCATGCTCTTCAATTAAAACATCATAAATATTTCCTACTTTGTTAAAGTTTTTTTCATATGAAATACTTTGCTGCAGCTCCATTAATTCACCATGCCTTATATCCATAGTTTCTTCGTTTATTTGATTTGGCAATTTATATGCTGGTGTATTTTCTTCTCGCGAATATTTAAATATTCCTACTCTATCTAATTTATACTCTTCTAGAAATTTTTTTAATTCTTCATGGTTTTCTTCTGTTTCTCCCGGGAATCCAGTTATAAGAGAAGTTCTAATTACTGCACCGTCAACTTCTGCTTTTATTTTTGTAATAAGGTTGATTATCTGCTGTTTGTTTGTTTTT
>SWCH01001363.1_pt1 | contig 13260 bp, 9 predicted proteins | sample 4690051 | NCBI WGS metagenome assembly SWCH01 (sample SAMN10267282, study PRJNA491770) | bioreactor metagenome | isolation source: DHS bioreactor inoculated with | place: Japan: off Shimokita Peninsula | reverse complement strand
TTTGTTGCTTGTATAAAAATTTATCATCACAAAGTGGAAATATATTTTTAGTGGGTATATAGTAATTAATAAACTATTTATTAACTTTATTGTGGGAGGTACGTATGGTAGAAAAATTTGAGTGTAACACTAAATTAATATCAGATGGATATGTAAAATTTTATAATTTTGAGAACCTTTATAAAAACTTTGAAAATTTAGTACATAATCAAGAATATAAATATAATAATAACTATAAATTTTATTGTGATAAATATTTATTGGCTACAGTGGTTGGCTGTATTGAAGGAAATATAAAAATAGACACTGATAGTAATTCTTGGTACATTTGGTTCGGTCAATATCATGCCGGATATAAAGTAGACAGTAATAAAAAATTTCCTTACATTTTACTAAGTATTTATGAATTTATTAAAAATCATGCTGAATATTATACTTTCATAACAAAGTATTATGATTTATGGCATAACGTACCCAAATATGAAAATTTAGAATTTTTCTATGACGAGTATCATATTTTAGACATGCAGGATAATTATAAAAATCTTTTATCTACAATGGATAAAGATATAAATATTGCACATGGCAATATGGATAACTATGTTATAGTGTCATATGAAATTTTATATGGTTCATTATTGAAATTATTTTGTGAACGAAAGATGTATGATTTAAATTAGCGATGTAATTCCGATGTAATTCCAAAGCAAAAAGTTATTGACAAATGAGGCACATTAATATAAAGTAATTGTAAAGTTTAAAATTAAATAATACTTCTTATCAAGAGAGATGGAGGGAGCGGCCCTTTGAAATCTCGGCAACCTGCAGCAAGCTGAAAGGTGCTAATTCCGACAAGGTTTTAACTTTGATAGATGAGAGGATAGTTGTTTGCATAAGGTCTATCTTCGGAAGACCTTTTTATTTTATAATAAAGGAGAATATTTATGCCAGTTATAATACCGTCTAATCTACCGGCTAATAAAATCATGAGAGAAGAGAATATTTTTGTTATGGATAAGGAGAGAGCAGAAACGCAAGATATAAGGCCTCTTGAAATTGCTTTGGTAAACCTCATGCCAACAAAAATTCAAACAGAAACGCAATTTGTCAGGCTTCTTTCAAACACACCAATACAAATAAATGTCGAATTTATTCAAACGGCTACTTATGAATCAAAAAATATATCTGAAAGTCATATGAAAAGTTTTTATAAGAGTATAAAAGATGTCAAAAATAAAAAATTTGATGGAATGATAATTACAGGTGCGCCGGTTGAACTAATGGGTTTTGAAGATGTTGATTATTGGGATGAGATGAAAGAAATATTAGATTTTTCTGTGAATAATGTAACTTCAACTATGTATATTTGTTGGGGGGCACAAGCTGCCATGCATCACTTTTATGGATTGGAAAAAACGGAACTTCCGGCAAAAATGTTTGGAGTATTTGAACATGAAAAAAGAGAGGATACATGTATGCTCTTAAATGGGTTTGATGATATTTTTTATGTGCCACATTCAAGACATACTGAAATAATTACTCAAGATATAAAAAAGGTTGATGACCTAATTATTTTAGCAGAATCAAAAGATGCTGGAGTACATATTGCAGCAACCGATGATTACAGCAAAATTTTTGTTATGGGGCATTCCGAGTATGATCCGGAAACTTTAAAAAATGAATATGATAGAGATATAAATCAAGGGAAGTCTATAAATGTGCCTAAAAATTATTATCCTAACGATGACCCAACAAAAGCACCGTTTGTTAAGTGGAGAGGTCATGCTAATTTGCTTTTTAAAAATTGGATAAACATTATTTACCAAGAAACACCATATAACTTAAACGAGATTGGCAAAAATAAGTAATTATAAAAAGATATTGTTGTAATTTATAAATTATAATGATGTCTTTTATTTTATCATTGAATATGATACAATAAATTACTATTATATAATTATTGTTTGGAGGAAATATGGGGAAGTTATTTGGAACTGACGGAGTGAGAGGAATTGCAAATAGAGATTTATCAGCAGAATTATCATATAAATTGGGACGAATAGGAGGATTCTTTTTAACAAAAGGTAAAAAGAGGCCTAAGATGGTAGTAGGAATGGATACACGTATATCAGGAGATATGCTGGAAGGGGCTTTATCTGCAGGTCTTAATTCTGCTGGGATTGATGTACTTTATCTGGGTGTTCTGCCTACTCCTGCTGTAGCATGTATGATTAAAATTTTAGATGCAGATGGTGGAGTAATGATTTCTGCTTCTCATAATCCAGTTGAATATAACGGTATTAAGTTCTTTAACAATGATGGTTATAAATTAACCGATGAAATTGAAAATGCCATAGAAGAGTACATAATAAATGATTTAGATATAGAATACATACCTGAAAGTGGTAATGTTGGAAGAAAGATTAGAATCGAAAATCCGGTTAGAAAATATATGGACTTTTTAAAAGAAACTATAGATGTTGATTTTTCTGGCTTAAAAGTGGCTGTTGATTGTGGAAATGGGGCAGTATACAAGGCTGCACCAGAGCTTCTTAGTGAGTTGGGAGCACAAGTATATGTTATGCACAATGATCCTAACGGAATAAATATAAATGTAAATTGTGGATCAACTAATACTTCAGAAATTGAAAAACTTGTACTTGAGACGGGAGCTGATATAGGGTTATCTTTTGATGGTGATGCAGATAGACTTATAGCAGCAGATGAAAATGGACATATAGTTGATGGAGATCATATACTTGCTATATGTGGAATTCATATGAAAGAAAAAGGGAAATTAAAAAGTAATACAGTTGTCGGAACTGTTATGACTAATATGGGGTTAGATGTATGTCTTAAAGAAAATAACATTGAAATAATTAAAACTAAAGTAGGAGATAGATATGTTTTAGAAGAGATGATAAAAGGTAATCACTCCATTGGAGGGGAGCAATCTGGACATATAATATTTTTAGACTATAATACTACCGGCGATGGTTTATTAACTGCAATTCAAATTTTAAGCGTTGTTAAAGAAAAAAATGCAAAACTTTCTAAACTTGCTTCTGCAATGACTGTTATGCCACAGGTGCTAGTAAATGCAAAGGTTGATAAAGATAAAAAGAATGATTATCTAAAAGATGAAATAATAAAGAATAAAATTGATGAAATAGAAAGACACTTTCATGGAAATGGAAGAGTTCTGATTAGACCATCAGGAACAGAGCCTCTAGTTAGAGTAATGATAGAAGGACAAAATCAAGAGGAATTAAATAAATATGCACAAGAGCTGGCAGATTTAATAGAGCAAAGACTGAATTAATTACAGAAGAACAATTGTAAAAACAATTGTTCTTCTATGTTCATCTATTGCCCAAATGGTATTCTCATGTAGGGAAGGTATATTGATTTTTCTTTTGGTTGTTGGTATATTAATAATGAATTTACATTAAAAGACGGGGCAGGAATAATTATTTTTTCTGCTCTTTTTTTAATTGAATCAATATTTATTGGTCTTCCGGGTCTATGCTTTACAATTGTTAAGTGGGGAACATATTTTCTTATTTCCTTATTTAGATTTAACCTTTCATAAATTTGCTCATGAAGATTAATTAACTTGGAGGAATTAACACCTATGTACAGAACTTTGTTTCTAAAATGCCCTAATTGCTCAAGTTTAACAATGAAAGGTTGTGTTGTCTTGCATATTTCAATCATTTCTTTTATAAAGAATTCATCATCAGGCATATCAGGCGGTGGAACTAAAGTTATATGAGGTTCTGTTGTGAAAAAATTAAATTCTGCACGAAGCATTTCAATTCTATTTTTGTAATTATTGGGAATTTGTAAGCTTATAAAGTATTTCATATAATTTATCCTTTCTTTGATAATACTAAGTGTATATGTTGTTTAATAAAAAAATCAATAAAAATGTTGTAGAAATTATAAAGTTATTGAGTTTATTTTAACTTATAGTATAAACTAATATATTATATAAATGAAGAAATTGAGAGGTGAAAATGGAATATACTGATTTTGTTTTAAAATTTGTTGAACAAGGAGGACCACTAGTAGGAATATTTTTACCTGTACTTGAAGCATTTATACCTGTCTTGCCTTTAGTTGGTTTTGTTATAATAAACGTGGGAGTTTTTGGCTTATTTTGGGGGTATATATATTCTTGGATAGGAAGTTGCACAGGATCCTTCCTGTTGTTTTTATTCATAAAAAAAGTTGGAGGAAATAAATTAGAAAGAAAAATAGAAGAAAGCAAATACAAATGTACATTAGATAAAATTAGAAAGAAAAATTTTTCAGTTTTATTTATTTTGTATTGCTTTCCTTTTACACCATCATTTTTAATTAGCGGTACCTCAGCACTTTCTAACATGAATACAAAGAAATTCTTAGCCGCACTTATTCCGGCAAAGTTTATAATGATGATATCACTTTCATTTATAGGATTTAATGTAAAATCATTTTTAAAAAATCCAATGAAATCAATTATTTTTGTTATAATAATAATTATTTTTAATTTACTATGTAAAAAAATAGTAGATGGGTATGAAAAAAAACATAGAAAATAATCAACCCAAAAGTTTTCTGACCTTTTCAGAAAGTTTAAGAGATTTCGGATTATTTAATTTTTTAGCAAGTTCATTTGCTTTTTCATAGTGCAAATAAGCTTCCTTAATATTTTTTTTATTAAATTCTATCATGGCTGCATAACATTCCGCAATATCTCTACCCCATATAGATCCATACTTTTTAAACAATGATATGGATTTATAAATATATTCTTCGGATTCTTTATATTTTTTCATTTCATATAGAACTTGCCCTAAATTTGAATAAAAAATATCCAATCCTTTTGTTATTGAATTTTCAATGCACAAATCTATTGATTGTTTAAAATAGTCATATGCTATATCATAATTTCCAAGACTTTTATTCATTTGTCCTAAATAGTTGTAACATGCTGATATGCTTAGTGTGTATTTGCTGCTTATTTGATTTAAACTTGAAAAAATTACAAGAGATTCATTTAAAAGTTTTGTTGCATCATCATATTTTTTTGTTTTTATATAATAAAGTCCTTTTAGTCTAAGTATCGTACCTCTTTCTTCAATATTATCATTTTTTTCAAGCAATTTTAAACTTTTATTTATATATTTGTACATTACAGGAATATCATTAACCTGAATACAATAGAAAATCATTTGTTTGTAATTATTTAGCAGGTAAATGCTGTTTTCTAATTTTTCTGCAATCCGCATACTAGAGTCTATTTTTTTAAGTCCAATTTCATATTCTCCTGTAGATATATAGTACCTTCCGGACAAATATGATACCTCCATTTTGATTTTTAAAAATTCAGTATCAGTTTCACTTAAAAGGTTTAGCTCTTTAGAAATTTCTGATAGTTTTTGTTCTACGCTAAATATATCTTCAGACTCAGTAAAATAATTTGCCTTTGAATAAAAAACAGGATATGTTTCATGATAAACCGTATAGTAATTTGTAAGATTTTCTACTTTATATTTTAACGCCTTATATACATTTCCACATTTTTCAAAATGGTATATTAAATTAGCATATAAATACTTGTTGCCTGATGATTTAAAGCATTCTTCAAAATAAAGCCCTATTTTTTCATGGAGAATATTTTTTTTCCCTACAGATTGACATTCATAGATATATTCCCGTATTTTTTGGTGTGTAAAGCTGTAAAAGATATCTTTGTCAGTAATTAATTCTTGAATCAAATGCTTTTCCTGCAATGATTCAATTATGTCGAAAATATACAATTCATCAAATGGAACTAAAATTTTTAAGCAATCTATGCTTACTTTGTCGAAAAATAAAGAAATATTATTCAATAATAATTTTTCATCTTTTGTTAAATCCATAATTCTGCTTTTAATTATATTTGTGGCTTTTGATGATAATTCACGCGTATATCCTTTTTCTTTAACTACCTTTAATAATTCAATGAGAAATAAGGCATTACCTTCTGTATCATTATAAATATCAGTTATTAAGTTATCATCAATGCTGTTTGGAGAAAGAAATTCTGATATTATATTTTTAGTTTCTTCAAATGAAAAACGATATAGTTTTATTTTCATTATTAAGTCTTTGCTGGCTAAAGGAACTATAAAAGGTGATAATGTACTTTCAAAATCATCACGATATGCTCCTATTAATAAAACTTTTTTGTTCTTAAAATGTGAGACGATGTTAGAAAGCAGTAATCGGCTCATTTTGTCCATCCATTGTAAATCATCAAACACAAATATTATATTTTTTTTGTCTGACAATTTTTCTAGGAGGTGAATTATTGCATCTACTGCAATTTCGTATCTTGTTGTATCTATTTGTTCTACATTATCAAATTTTGTACTAATTATTTCACTGTTAAATGTTGGGAATACATAACTTATTATTTGTTCTTGTGCAGAAGAAAGATGTATTTTTTCTGATTTAACGTAATTTCCTAAAATAGAAAAAATACTGTACCAAGGCTTTAAGAAAAAATCTTCTTCTGCATTATAACAAACTGACCTTAAAACAATGTTCTTTTCTACATCTAATGATAAAATAATTTTATTAATTAAAGATGTTTTTCCAATACCGGCTTCTCCTGTTATAAGCATGGAAGTGGCGGTTGCTGTAGAAAAATTATTTATGTTATTATTTATAGCATAAAGCTCATTGTACCTGCCGTAAAAGTATATTTTAGAATCTTCTGTCACAATTGAAGTATCTTTTAATTTCAATATTTCTTTGAACATCTTTTTTGAATTAGTTTCCGGATCAATATCTAATTCACGCTTTAATATGTCTGCTAAATCATAGTAAAGTTTAATTGCTTTATTATAATCGCCGGATAAAGCATATATTTTCATTAAATATCTATAGGTTTTTTCGTTGTAAGGGTCATTATCAATTAGGATGTTGCTATATTTTTGGATACTTTTGAAATCTCCTATATTCACCAGCTCATTTACTTTTTCTGCAACAGCTTTTGTATAAGCTTTTTTGTATTCTTCTTTTTTTTCTGAAACCCAGTTTTCAAAATCATAACAATTTTTTATCACAAAATTACCCAGAAAATCTCCCTTGTACTTATTTATAATATTAGAAGGTGTTATGCTGTCTGTATCTATATTTATGTTAACTTCACTATTAAATTCAATAACAGATTTAGATATTGATGAAAATACATCATCACACAAAGTTTTTTTAATTTTATATATTGCATCTCTTAAATTTTTTCTAGCAGATGTTTCATCATTATCAGCCCAAAAAATGTTAATTGCTTCTTCACGGGTTATTTTTTTATTAATGCAAACATAATAAAATAGTCCCTCTGCTTTTTTGTAAGGGAAATATACTTCCTCATTATTTAATTTAACTATAGGATCTCCTAACAATAAAACTGAAATATTTTTCATTTTGCACCTTCTTTAAATTTATGAATGTGAATAATAAATTCTATTATATACTAAAGGTATTAAAATTCCTCCGCCTACAAAATTTCCTATTGTTACAGGTATTAAATTATTTAAAAATATTTGGCTGAATGTAACTGATGAATCGAATATTGCTCCCATCGGCAATAAGAACATATTTGCTACACAGTGCTCATATCCGCAAAATACAAATAACATTACAGGAAACCAGCAGCCTAGAAGTTTTCCTGTTGTATCTTTAGCTGTTGTAGCAAACCATACTCCTAATGATACTAGTATGTTACATAAAATCCCTCTTATAAAGGCTTCAATAAAAGTTAGAGAAAGTTTAGAATGTGCTACAGAAAGAATTGATTCTATAAGTTTAGGGTTCTTGTAAATACCGCTAAAATAAAGCATCATAACTATAATCAAGGAGCCAATAAAGTTCCCTATAAAAACCTGAATCAGCGTTTTGAAATATTCACCATAAGTGATTTTCTTTTGTACTAAAGCAAATGTCATCAAGCAATTTCCTGTAAATAATTCTCCGCCAACTATAACAATAAGCATTAATCCTACAGGGAAAATAGCTGCTCTTAAAAAAGGTATAGAATATGAAACCATATATGCTTGAGCTCCCAGCGATATGTAGATACCAGCCATTATACTCATTAATAGTCTTTTTTCTGTTGACATTTTAGCCTTGTTTTGACCAGTTAATATCAGAGAATCGGAAGTTTCTTTGGGCGTTAAGTAATTATTGTTCAAGATTAAGTCTCCTTTATAAATTATTAATGTATTTTTCTATCGACAATCGATACCATTTAATGATATATTATATTTAAAATAAAATCAATGGATATTCATAAATTGCAGATTAAAAGGTTAACATATCTGTAGACGTTTTTTAGACGAGGACTTAATATGATTATAAAAAAATGTTTTAGGAGGACTTTATGAAATTTTTAAGCGATATCGAAATTGCACAGCAAGCTAACATGAAAGTAATAAATACTATATGTGAAAAAGCAAATATTCCAGACCAATATGTTGAAAACTATGGAAAATATAAAGCTAAAATCGATTACAGATATTTGCAAAATGAATTAAAAGACAATGAAGATGCGAAACTTATTCTTGTTACGGCTATAAATCCTACACCAGCAGGTGAAGGTAAAACAACAACTACTATAGGGCTGGGAGATGCTTTATCTAAGCTTGATAAAAAAACTATAATAGCACTTCGTGAACCATCTTTAGGACCTGTATTTGGCGTTAAAGGAGGAGCTGCAGGCGGAGGGTATGCGCAAGTAGTTCCTATGGAAGATATAAATCTTCATTTTACAGGAGATTTTCATGCAATTGGAGCTGCAAATAACCTTTTAGCAGCAATGATTGATAATCATATTCATCAAGGAAATGAACTTAATATTGACACTAGAAGAATAATGTGGAGAAGAGCCGTTGACATGAATGACAGGCAATTGCGACGCATAGTTGATGGTCTAGGTGGAAAAACAGAAGGAGTAACAAGAGAAGATGGATTTGATATTACAGTAGCTTCCGAGGTAATGGCTATATTCTGTCTTTCTGATGATATTTTAGATTTAAAAGAGAAGTTAGGAAAAATAATAGTAGCTTATACCAGAGATGGTCAACCTATTACTGCAGGACAATTAAAAGCAAATGGTGCTATGGCAGCATTGCTAAAAGATGCATTAAAACCAAATATTGTACAGACTCTTGAAGGTACACCTGCATTTATTCATGGAGGACCTTTTGCAAACATAGCACATGGTTGTAACAGTGTTATTGCTACAAGAATGGCTAGTAAAATAGCAGATTATACTGTAACTGAAGCAGGATTTGGAGCTGATTTGGGAGCGGAGAAATTCATAGATATAAAATGTCGTAAAACTGGGTTAAAACCAAGCGCCGTAGTTATTGTTGCTACAGTTAAAGCATTAAAATACAATGGCGGAGTTCCAAAAGCTGATTTAGGAACAGAGAATCTTGAAGCTTTAGAAAAGGGTATTCCTAATTTATTAAAGCATGTTGAAAATATTACTCAAGTATTTAAATTACCGGCTGTAGTTGCAATAAATAAATTCCCTACAGATACTGAGGCTGAATTAAAACTTATAGAAGATAAATGTAAAGAACTTGGAGTTAATGTTGCACTTTCAGAAGTTTATGCAAAAGGTGGAGAAGGTGGAATTGAATTAGCAAAAGAAGTGTTGAGATTAACTGAAACAGAAAGCAGTATGGAATTTGCATATGATTTAGATTTACCAATAAAAGAAAAAATAAAATCAATAGCAAGAAGACTATATGGTGCTGATGATGTAGAATTTGCACCAAAAGCTAACAAGGAAATATTAAGCTTTGAAAAATTAGGATTTGGTAATCTTCCTATATGTATGGCAAAAAATCAATATTCTATGACAGATGATGCTAAAATTTTAGGAAGACCTACAGGGTTTAAAATAACAATTAGAGATATAACAATATCGGCAGGTGCAGGATTTTTAGTTGCACTTACAGGAGATATAATGAAGATGCCAGGTTTACCTAAAGTACCGGCAGCTGAAAATATTGATGTTGATGTTGACGGAAAAATAAAAGGGTTGTTCTAACAAGTATAAATAGGCTATAGGGTAGAAAATTCAGAAATTTTACTCTATAGCTTTTTATTGAATATGATATAAAAAAATTATGCCTAACACAAAGGTTTGGCATAATTAAAAATATTTATAAAAAAACAAGGGGGAGAGGTAATTCGTAAGTTAATTTCTTGTAATAAATTAACTTATAATTTATTATAAAAAGTCAAGCTTTAAGAAAACTTAAGAACACACATATTCAAATTAATTTTTGAAGATATTAATTATTAAGTTTTTTATTTTATAGTATAATATGTAGTATATTAGACGAATTATCGACGAAAATATAATATAATTAATTATATTATAAAAGCGAAAAAATAGGAGGAATTATCATGGTAAACAATTTAGACATATCTAAAGCAATGACTATAAAGTTAGATGACAAGCTGCCGGAATATCCTAAGTTTAAGGAGGGAGTTAGAAGAGCTCCTAAAAGAGAACTTACATTAAATGAAAGAGAAATAAAACTTGCACTAAAAAATGCATTGCGATATGTTCCTGAAAATTTGCATGAAGCATTGGCACCGGAATTTTTAGAAGAATTAATGACTAGAGGTAGAATATATGGTTACAGGTTTATGCCTAAGGAAAGAATATATGGTAAACCAATAGATGAATATAAAGGTAAATGTGTTGAAGGTAAAGCTTTTCAAGTTATGATAGACAATAATCTTGATCATGAAGTTGCTTTATATCCATATGAATTAGTGACTTATGGTGAAACAGGTCAAGTATGTCAAAATTGGATGCAATATCAATTGTTAAAAAAATATTTAGAAGAATTAACAGATGAACAAACATTAGCAGTTATGTCAGGTCATCCTATGGGATTGTTTAAATCACATAAAACAAGCCCAAGGGTTTTAATAACTAATGGTATGATGATAGGTATGTTTGATAATCCTCATGATTGGGCAAAAGCCACAGCAATGGGATGCTCAAGCTATGGACAAATGACTGCAGGAGGTTGGATGTATATAGGACCTCAAGGTATAGTTCACGGAACATTTAATACTTTGATTAATGCAGGAAGAAAAGAGCTTGGTATTCCAGATGATAAAGATCTTGCCGGACATTTGTTTATCACATCAGGTTTAGGCGGTATGAGTGGTGCTCAACCTAAGGCTGTTGAAATAGCAAATGGTGTTGGTATAGTTGCTGAGGTTGATTACTCTAGGATTGAAACAAGACATAAACAAGGTTGGGTAAGCTTAATTACTTCCGATTTGGAAGAGGCATTTAAAGTTGCTCATGAATATATGGAGAAAAAACAAACCATATCAATTGCATATCATGGAAATATAGTAGACCTTTTAGAGTATGCTGTAGAAAAAAATATTCATATAGATTTATTATCAGACCAAACATCATGCCATGTTCCATACGATGGAGGATACTGTCCAAAAGGATTTACTTTTGAACAAAGAACAGAATTATTAAATTCAGACAAAGAAAAATTCTCAGAAGAAGTAAATAAAACTTTAGGAGCTCATTATAAAGCAGTTAAAACTTTAGTTGACAGAGGAACTTATTTCTTTGATTATGGTAATGCATTTATGAAAGCTGTTTTTGATTCAGGCATTAAAGAAATAGCTAAAAATGGTGAAGATACAAGCGAAGGATTTATATGGCCTTCATATGTTGAAGATATAATGGGACCAATGCTGTTTGATTATGGATACGGACCATTTAGATGGGTATGCTTAAGCGGTAAACCTGAAGATTTAAGAAAGACAGATCATGCTGCAATGTCTGTAATAGACCCAAATAGAAGAGGGCAAGACAGAGATAATTATATATGGATTAAAGATGCAGAAAAAAATAAATTGGTAGTTGGAACTCAAGCAAGAATTCTTTATCAAGATGCTTTGGGCAGAAGAGATATAGCACTTAAATTTAATCAAATGGTGAGAGATGGGGAAATAGGACCTGTAATGCTAGGTAGAGATCACCATGATACAGGCGGAACAGATTCACCATTTAGAGAAACATCAAATATCTATGATGGAAGCAATGTAACTGCTGATATGGCTATTCACTGCTATGCAGGAAATGCTGCCAGAGGAATGAGTCTTGTAGCTCTTCACAATGGTGGTGGAGTTGGAATCAGCAAATCCATTAATGGTGGTTTTGGAATGGTATTAGATGGCAGCGAAAGAGTTGATGAAATACTTAAAAAATCAATACCATGGGATACAATGGTTGGAGTGTCCAGAAGAAGTTGGGCAAGAAACGAACATTCTATAGAAACTACAATGGAATATAACAAAAAATTTGAAGGTCAGGATCATATAACAATACCATATGTAGCATGTGATGACTTAATAGAAGAAACAGTGAAAAAATACAACAAATAAAACATGTTAAAATTCGGAGGGAAAAATGAATAAAATAATAGAATGCGTTCCTAATTTTAGTGAAGGTAGAGATTTAAATAAAGTTGAAAAGATTCTTGATATATTTAGAGGAAAACAAGATTTAAAATTATTAGACTACAGCAGTGACGAAGATCATAACAGAAGTGTTGTAACCATAGTTGGAGAACCAGAAGCTTTAAAAAAAGCTGTGGTTGAGGCTATAGGCAAAGCAGTGGAATTAATTGATTTAACAAAGCATGAAGGACAGCATCCTCGTATGGGAGCAGTTGATGTAATACCTTTTATTCCAATTAAAAATGTAACTGTTGACGAAGCTGATAAACTTGCTAAAGAAGTTGCAAAAGAAGCATCTGAAAAGTTTGGATTACCTTTCTTTCTTTATGAAAAATCAGCGACTCAATCTCATAGAGAAAATCTTGCTACTGTAAGAAAAGGTCAATTTGAAGGTATGGCTGAAAAAATGAAGGATGACAAGTGGAAACCTGATTTTGGTCCTGAAACTATACATCATACAGCAGGAGTTACTGCAATAGGAGCAAGAATGCCATTAGTTGCATATAACATCAATCTTTCAACTAATAATTTAGAAATAGCAAGCAAAATAGCTAAACAAGTAAGACATTTAAGCGGCGGTTTTAGATATGTTAAAGCTTTAGGAATAGAACTTGAAGATAGAGGGATTGTTCAGGTATCTATGAATTTAACTGATTATACAAAAACTTCAATTTATAGAGTTTTTGAAACTGTAAAAATGGAAGC
>SWCH01002598.1_pt3 | contig 13286 bp, 9 predicted proteins | sample 4690051 | NCBI WGS metagenome assembly SWCH01 (sample SAMN10267282, study PRJNA491770) | bioreactor metagenome | isolation source: DHS bioreactor inoculated with | place: Japan: off Shimokita Peninsula | reverse complement strand
CAAAGGGAGCATAATTACACTCCCTTTGACTCACTATATTTTCATTAACCTATAAAACGTCTTTTAAATATCAAAGCAACACCTAATAATATTAATACAGAGCCAATTATTATTAACATAAACGTTCCAAAGATGGATCCAGTATCCGGCAGTTCACCCGGTGATTTAGGAATTTCAGGATCATCAATAGGTTCCCATCCTCTAGGAACATCCGGATCATCTATTTCCTCCAAAGGTATGTTTACAAAATTATACGAATATGTTTTTGCATCTTTAACATCAATGTACATTGTATCCGAAACTAATTCATACCCTTCCGGTGCTTTTGTTTCTTTAACAGAATATTTTCCCGGCTGCAAATTGTCAAATAATACAGTACCATTTATATCTGATATAACTTGCCTGATTTCAAATCCATCTTTGTCATACAAAGTGAATTGTGCTCCTTCTAATGGTAATTGATTTTCATCAACCTTGTTGATTAGAATATTTCCTGTTAAATTATTTTCTTTTATGGAATCAGTTGTTTCTGTTTTTTTATTTTTTACTATTACTTCTACTAAATCTGTTTTATCAACTGTAACATTGATTTTTTCTTTACTAAGTTCATATCCTGTTGGAGCAACAATCTCTTCAATTGTATAATTTCCTAAAGGTAAATTTTCAAACAATGCTTTTCCGTTTGGTCCCGTTATTAAACTTTGAACGATCACATTATTTGCATCATACAAATTAAATTTTGCTCCTTGAAGTAATTTACCCTCATCATCAGTTTTTATTATTTCAACTTTACCTAGAATTGGTGCAATAACCTCTTTCTTGTTAGTAAAATTAAATGTTTTTGTAGCAGTTCCGCTTATTGTAACATTTGTTTCTTTTTCACTTAATACATATCCCTCTGGTGCTTTTGTTTCTTTTATTACATAGCTGCCTTGAGCTACATGATTAAATTCAATTTTACCGTTAGCATCTGTAGTTCCGGTTTGTATAACTTTACCCTTATCATTATACAGTGTAAACACAGCTCCAGCAAGTGAATTATTGTTATCATCTGCTTTATTAATCACAATTTTACCAAATGAAGGTCTGTTAGGAATAGATTCATTTTCTATAATATAACCGTCTTCAATTATTTCACCATCTTTTTTCAATGTTACTTCTATATTATTTTCATCATCTATTTTTACTTCTGCATTTAATACTTCATTTGATAAATAGAAACCCGATGGTGCTTTTGTTTCTTTTATTGTATAATTTCCTACACCAACTTTCTCAAACCTTACTGCTCCATTATTATCAGACATTACTGTTTGCACAGACTCTTCGCTTGAATTAAATAATGTAAATTCTGCTCCCGACAAACCAATATTATTTTCATCAACTTTTTTTAATTCTATGTTTACTGGTTTATTAATAACTTTTATTGGATTTGTTGGATTTTCATCTTCATTTAAGAACAATTCCACTTCTGCACTTACTAAATCCTCGCTCCTTGTTACTTTTACAGTTATAGTATCATCTGATTTATAATATCCATCAGGTGATTTAATTTCTTTTATCGTATAATCACCTAATGCAACATCTGTAAATGTAACTTTATCTTCACTATTAGATAAAACTGTTTTAATTAATTTATTATCATCATTAATATCATATAATCCAAATTCTGCTCCTTCTAAAAGAGTGTCTGAATCATCAGTTTTTTCTATAACAACATCTGCAAATACAGGTACAAGACTATTTTTTAAAATATAAACTTCATTTTCAGAATATGTTTTTTCTTCATCAGTAAATATTACATCAACTCCATTTTGATTGTCATTTACCTTTATCTCTACATTCATCACACCTTCATATTTAACATAACCTTTTTGTGCTTTTGTTTCTTTTATTGTGTATGTTCCAACTTCTATATTTTCAAAAACTACTTCACCTGTTTCAGCATCGCTAGTTTCAGTTTGTATTTCTAGATTATCTTTATAAAGAGTAAATTCCGCTCCTTGCAGAGGCTCTCCGTTTTCTGTTTGCTTAATAAGCTTAATATCTCCTAATGCTTTTTTGTTTGTAAAAGTATATTGAATGTTCCTATAGTCACTTGTAATTCTAAATCTAGGAACATTTGGGTTCAGGATGTATCCATCAGGTGCATTTATTTCTTCTATATAATGAGTTTTATATAAAAGTTCATCAAATACAATTTGCCCGTTTATATCAGTGGATAATGTTTCTGAATATTTCTCAACTCCATTAAACAATCTATATATCCTAAACTGTGCCCCTGATAACAACTTATTTTCATCTTCCTCATCAACCTTTGTTATTGTTACACTTCCTGTTTCGCCGCTTATACCTGTTCCCAACTCACTAACTCTTACAACTATATCATCAGCAGTTTCACTAGCAATTTTTCCAGCACCTTTAAATTCTATTGTATTTTTAACTGTTAATCTATCAGCTAAAACATCTGTAACAAATTCAAGCTGATAGGCTTTGTCTGTTTCTCCGCTTATTTTGAACGTAAACACCTTATTTTCATATAAAACAATATACTCTGATTTGTCAACTATTGAACCTTTAATTAAACTGCCATCAGAAGCAGCAACCTCAGCATTGTATAATTTCACCGAATCTACATCAAGTTCAAGACCGTTCTGTAATGTATCCGATACTTCAATATCACTTAATTTAACTTGATTTGAGTTAATTGGAACAGCCCATTTTATATAATCAGCTCCTGTCACATAGCTTCCTTGTTTTCCTATAATATAATTTTTTACAGTTTCTGAAGCTTCCGAAGAAACATTATTGCTAAAATCTTGAGAATTAAGTACTGACTTGTTTGTAAAATTCAGGTCTTTATTAAGATTCTCCTGTTGTGACAAATAAGCTTCATTTACAATTGTTTCAAATGTAATAGTATATTCGTCTGTTATTGTTTCAGGAAACTTGTATGTAAATGAGTTATCGTCATATGTCAGTCCCCTTCCTTCATCAGCATCAATATTAGCATCTATTTCAAAAGTATCCGGCAAAAATTCCATACCTTCCGGAATAATGTCAGTTAATACAGCATTAGTTAATTCCATTTTATTTCTATTAACTATAATCTGCCATTTTGTTCTTCTATTAGTATAATCATAATTGTTTAAAACAGTTTTTTGTATAACTTGACTATCCACTTTTTGTTCAGAACTATCTGTTTGCTTTTTATTAACTAGCTCATCTCCGCTTAAGCTGGCACTATTTGAAAATGTAGCAACTCCATTTATAAAAAGTTTACTGTAATCTGTAATTTTAGTTTTAAAAGTTATTGTATATGATTCATTAATTTCTTTGTTAAATTCATAAGTTATAATTCCTGAACCAGTTGTTGTTATATTTCCAACATAATTAAATTCTCCTACAGAATTAGGCGGCGATATGGTAAATGAACCGTCAATATATTCCAATCCAAGAGGAATAGAATCAACTAAAACAGGGTTAGTTATTTTTGTTTTATTTTTATTTACTTTAATTGTCCATAATATTTCATTATGGCTATCATTAAAATTAAATTTATTCACACCATATTTATCAATTATTCCACTGCCTACACCAATAGAAACACTTCCTTCTGCTGATGGAGTTCCATAAATATTGTTTTCCCATGTAAGTTTTGCATTGTTTTTATATTTTATCTGGTTGTTTTGATTATATGCAATGTCATCTGTGATAACAGTGTCATATTTCACAACAGATTTAGTATTTAAATTTCCATCATATCTATATGTAAGAGTTTTACCAACATAGCTATACTCACCTTTAGCTGTTCCTTCTGATACTGATTCTTCACTGCCCTCACCATTTTTTACTGTAACCGTTCCGGAAATCAACTCTAACCCATCAGGTATTGTATCCGTTAGAACAGCATTATCAATGGAATTAGCATCATTATTAACAGTTATTTCCCAATGAATTATTTTGCCATCTGTATTATCTTTATTTCCTTTTTTTTGAATCCAGTCAAGTTCTATTTTAGCATTTGCCTGACCTTTTTCTTCTTGATCCAATTTTACAGCTGCATTATTTGTAAAAGTAACTTTTCCTGTTCCGGTTTCTCCACTAAATGCATTTGATTTAGGTGTAGTTTGATATGTAATTACATGTTCTCCTTCAATTCCTTCAGGAAATTTATAAGTAATTTTATTCCCTGCAACTGTTATTGCTGATGGTGATGTTATGTCTATAGAATTTTTATAAACTGTAATCGAATTATCAACATATACTTGATTACCGGAAAAAGTATCTGTAACTGAAACTTTCTTTGCTGTTTTTCCCTCTTCTGGTGTTATTTTTACAGACCAAGTTATTATATTTGTTGAATCATCGTAACTTCCGGTTTTTTCTATATCTATATCAACATCCGGAGGCGGCGTTTCCTTGAATCCAATATTAATTATCCCTCCGCTATATCCCAAGTTTATAGATACAGTTTCACCTTCTGATATTTCATTTTCAACAAATTGACCTTCTACCTCAAAATATCCTGTTACATTTGAAGCTGCAAGTTCTGTAAATATAATCATAGCTCTATTGTTCTCAAGATTCAGAGTTCCTTTTACTCCGCCTGTTTCAAATAATTCATCATCAATATTCTGAAAGTTTATTTCCTCCGGAAAATTAACAATAAAATAATCTCCTGCTTCAAAGTTATACCCATCACCATCTGGCAGACCAAAATCATACCTTATTCTTATTTTTGCATCCTTTGGAATTTCTTCATATACTCCATTTACAGGGAGTATTTCATTACCAATTGAGTCAGTTATTTCAATACGGCTATTATTTAACCATATTATATCCTCTGTAACATTTGACCCTGTTGGTACTGAACCTGCCAATGTGAAGTTTATTGGTACAATTAATTGCAGTACCATAAAAAAAGCAATGATTAACCCTAAATTTTTTGTTTTCTTCATACCTATCCTCCATAATTTTTTGTCATATTTTTTAACAAAAAACGGCCGCTAAAATACTTAGCGACCGAACCATCATAGAATGTTATGCCAACACCCCTTAGACTTCATGCTTTGCGTCCTTTCCTTTAGGAAAGTTTGCCAATTACAAATAAAATTTTATTGTGTTTTAAATTAACTACTAAACTTTATTTCTAAACTTTATTTACCCAAAACAACAAGCTCTAATCAATATTTATTATTTATTTTTTAAAATAATGCATCATTATAAAATTATTTAACGACAATATTAAATATTTTTCCTGGTACATAAATTTCCTTAACTACAGTTTTACCTTCAATATATTTATATATATTTTCATCTTCCATAGCTGCTTTCTTTGCATCTTCTACATCAGCATCTTTGGATACTGAAATTTTTCCTCTAACTTTACCACTTATTTGAACCGGAAGTTCTATTACATCATCAATAGTTTTTTCTTCGTCCCATGTTGGCCATTCAGCTTTATTCAGCATTTCTCCAAATCCTTGAATTTCCCATATTTCTTCAGTTATATGAGGTGCTACCGGATTTAGCAATGTTATAAATGATTTTAATTCGTCTTTGGTAATAAATTTATCATTATAAAAATCATTTACAGCGCTCATCATAGCTGCAATAGCTGTGTTAAATTTCATAGCTTCAAAATCTTCACTAACCTTTTTAATCGTTTTGTGCATCAATGAAGTATGTTGTTTTGAATAGCCTTCTTCATCATTCAAAAACTCTTGAAGTTTCCAAACCCTGTCTAAAAATCTCTTACAACCTTTAACACTTGAATCTGACCATATAGCATATTTTTCATAATCACCTATAAACATAGTATATGTTCTTAGTGTGTCTGCACCAAATTCATTTATAATATCATTAGGATTTACAACATTTCCTCTTGACTTAGACATTTTTTCTCCATCACTGCCAAGAACTAATCCTTGAGCTGTTCTTTTTGCATATGGCTCTTTAAAAGGAACCGCTCCAATATCATATAGGAATCTATGCCAGAATCTAGAATAAATTAAGTGTCTGGTAACATGCTCCATTCCGCCATTGTACCAATCAATTGGTCCCCAATAATCAAAGTTTTCTTTAGATGCAATTGCATCATGGTTATTTGGATCCATGTATCTTAAGAAATACCAAGAAGAACCGGCCCATTGAGGCATCGTATCAGTTTCTCTTTTTGCATCTTCTCCACATACAGGGCATTTTACATTAACCCATTCCGGAATATTGGCTAAAGGTGATTCTCCGGTTTCTGTCGGCTTGTAGTTATCAACTACCGGCAATGTAACAGGAAGCTCATCTTCCGGAACAGGAACCATTCCACATTTTTTGCAGTGAATTATCGGAATAGGCTCTCCCCAATATCTTTGTCTGTTAAATGCCCAGTCCTTCATTTTATAATTTGTTTTTCTTTCACCTATTTTGTTTTCTTGTAAATAATCAATCATTTTATCAATAGCTTCTTTTACTCTCATGCCATTTATAAAACCGGAATTCACCATCACACCATCATTTACATCTGTAAAAGCTTCATTTTGTACATCTCCGCCTTCAATTACTTCGATTATAGGAATATTAAACTTCTTGGCAAATTCCCAGTCTCTTGTATCGTGTGCCGGCACTGCCATGATTGCTCCTGTTCCATAGCCCATCATTACATAATCAGCAACCCAAACAGGTACAGTTTCTCCTGACACAGGATTTACAGCAGACAGTCCTTTTATTTCAACACCTGTTTTATCTTTTGCAAGTTGAACTCTTTCAAATTCAGTTTTCTTTTTAGATTGTGCTTGATAATCCTTTATTTCTTCCAAATTATCAATTTGAGAAGCATATTTTTCTAAATATGGATGCTCAGGTGCAATAACCATAAATGTAACTCCATAAAGAGTATCAGGTCTTGTAGTAAATACTCTTAAGAAATCACTTGTATCTTTTAATTTAAAGTCAACCTCTGCTCCATATGAACGCCCTATCCAATTTTCTTGTTCCGTTCTGATTCTAGGTAAAAAGTCGACTTCATCTAATCCGTCTAACAATTTATCCGCGTATTCTCTTATTTTTAAGAACCATACATCTTTTTCAAGCTGTACTACTTCACTGCCGCATCTATCACATACTCCGTCCTGTGATTCTTCATTAGCAAGTACAACCTTACATTTATTGCAGAAATTAACGTATGATTTATCTTTAAATGCTAAATTATGCTTAAACATTTGTAAGAATATCCACTGAGTCCACTTGAAATAGTTAGGATCTGTAGTATCCACAGTTCTTGACCAATCAAAAGAATAACCTGCAGCTTTTAGCTGAGATGTAAATACTTTGATATTATCATCTGTAACTTTTCTTGGATGTTTTCCTGTTTGTATTGCATAGTTTTCTGTAGGCAAACCAAATGCATCCCAACCTATTGGAAATAATACATTAAATCCTTCCAATCTTCTTTTTCTTGAAATTACTTCAAGAGATGTATATGCTCTAATATGCCCAACGTGTAATCCTACACCTGAAGGGTATGGAAATTCTACCAATGCATAAAATTTCTTCTTATCACTATTACTAAGTGCCTTAAATGTTTCATTTTTTTCCCATATATCCTGCCATTTCTTTTCAACGGCTTGTGGATTGTATGATTTCATAAATTTTTCCTCCAATAAATTTTTAAATTCGTAAATTTTTTTACCATTAATATTTTTAGTTGTTTCAAAACAAAAAAGCCCTCTCCCATAATGGGGCGAAAGCTTTCCGCGGTACCACCCAAATTAGACATTACATGCCTCACTCTTTAGGTTAACGACCTACACCGTTTGAAACTACTTTATTCACCTCAAATACTCCTAGATGAGTTCAATTTCCACAAATACTATCTCGCACCACCCGACAGCTCTCTTTAAATATGCTAAAAACCTACTACTTCCAATCATTGTATACATATTAACTTATTTTAGTGTATTATATCAGAATAATATTTGTTATGCAACAAAAAAATAAACTGATTGCAAAAGTTTCATAGCAGCTACTGGCATATTTAGTCTTGCACATTCAAAGACTTTAATAGTTCGTATAATCCTTTAAGGCTATCTGGTTCAACTATTCTATAAGTGTTTTCCATATGTGTTCTAAGATAAAGTTTACCATTAGCGCCTAAATTAAGATATATTGTCTGTGCATTATAACCACCTGAATCATTAACAGCCGTTTTTATATTAAAATAGTAATTCTCCTCTACATTTTTTTGTACACTATATGATGAATTTTTTACAAATAAAATCTTGCGAATCTTTATTCCATCTAGATACTCCATAAACAAATCTAAGTTTTTTCCAAAAAGCTTATACGAGTTCTTTTCATCAGATACAATGATTTCAGCACTTTCTGGCATTCCTCCCAATTTTTCAACAACAAGGTCTGCAGCATCGATAGTTTTAGTTTCGCGAATAACACTAATAATAATTAAAACTAGAGCTAATATTGTAAAAATACGTCTTTTTAATATGTTGCTGCCTTTTTCATTATCTTTATAATAATATTTATTTTTCATTTCCATGTTTAAAATTCCCTGTAACCTTTGCCATAATTAATTGTTTTTCTTTTAAATCTGCATTTTTTACACGTGCTAAAAATTTATTACTTTCTTTTTCTTTTAAAATTACTACATGTTTTCCATACCAATATATAAAAACTTTATTATCCTTTGTAACCTTATATGAAAATGGTTCTTCATCCAGTTTATTGCGTTTATCTACTTCAACCAATTCCCTACCCCTCCAATTTTCTTTAACTTAATTTATAATAAAATGACTATATCAACTTTAATAGTTTCATCTCTGTATTTATTATAATATAATTATATACCACATAAGTTAAATTTTCTACCAAAATTTATGTATATATTAATAATTTAAAACTTCCATATTCAATTATATATAAATTATACATTACCCTTATTATTAGAATGTTGCACCTCCTATTCTCTCCTATTCTCTTCATAACAAAATTATTGATAATAGCATAGGATTATGCTATTATGGACAGGATAAATAAAATGATTTAATAATATATTTATAATTTTAATATAGGAGTAATTTAATGGGAACAATGACTTTATTTTTTACATCTCTTGGTTTATCAATGGATGCATGTGCTGTTTCAATTTCTAATGGGATGTGCTTTACAAATATTCATAAAAAACAAATAATATACACGGCTGTTGCTTTTGGATTTTTTCAAGCATTTATGCCTGTTCTTGGATATATGGTAGGGAAAACATTTAGTGATTTAATTTCTTTCTTAGATCATTGGATTGCACTTGTTCTATTAGGTATAATTGGGGGTAAAATGATTGTTGAAGCACTAAAGGAACTTAAATATCCTGAAGCATGCCTAACAACTGCAAAAATTCTTTCCTTTAAAACATTATTTTTGCAATCAATTGCTACAAGCATTGATGCATTAGCAGTTGGAATTAGTTTTGCTGTTATGCAGGTAAATATATTATATGCGGCTATTTCTATAGGAACTATAACTTTTATTTGCTCACTGGCTGGTTCATATCTAGGCAAAAAATTTGGACAAATGTTTAAGCAAAAGGCAGAAATTTTTGGTGGATCTATTTTAGTTTTTATAGGAATTAAAATTTTTATAGAACATACTTTACTATAAAACAAGTTGCTACATAACTTCCGCTATGGGGACCTATGTCCCTCTTCGGCGTAAAAACACTTAACGGCAAGGTCGTCCCGTCCTTTGCAATCCTCGTTTTTTATATACTAGGAGGAGAACTTTCCCAGTATATAAAAAACTGCTGAACTATATTTTATATCAATTCAGCAGTTATTATTTCTATTCTTCTTCCTCTACTTCTGGTTCATCCCAGTTGTGGTAGATTTCTTGTACGTCGTCATTATCTTCTAATGCATCTATAAGTTTCTCCAGCATTTTTAGATTTTCTTCTCCTTCAACTTTTACAGTTGTTTGAGGAATGAACATTACATCACCCTTTAAGTTTTCATAACCAGCAGCTTTCAAATCTTTTAGTACGCTTATAAAATCTTCTGGGCTAGTTGTTATTTCGTAAGCATCTTCTTCAACTTCGAAATCTTCTGCTCCTGCATCTAATGCAGCCATCATGATTGTTTCTTCGTCTATATTGTCATTCATTTCAATAGATATTATTCCTTTTCTATCGAATAAATATCCTACACAACCTGTTGTTCCAAGATTTCCATTATATTTTGAAAAATAATGTCTAACATCTGCTGCGGTTCTGTTCTTGTTATCAGTTAAACATTGCACCATGAATGCAGTACCACATGGACCATATCCTTCATAAGTAATAGTTTCAAAATTTTGACCGGATGCGGCTCCTAATCCAGCTTTTATAGCTCTATCTATATTATCATTTGGCATATTTTCAGCTTTTGCTTTTTCTATTGCAGTTGCCAATGCAGAATTATAATCTGCATCTGCACCACCTTCTCTTGTAGCTACTGTAATAGCCCTAGCTAATTTTGTAAATATTTTACCTTTTTTAGCATCTTGTTTTCCTTTTCTGTGCTTCATATTAGACCATTTTGAATGTCCTGACATATATATCCTCCTAACGCTTATCTTATTATTTATTTCGCAAACCTATATTAACGAGATATTTTAACATATTAGAAAAAATCATTCAACTATTTTTTCATCTTTAATTGAATAATATGATGATTGTCCAACATTTAGCTGTGCCTTACCACTTGTAATTTCGTTAAATAGATTATTTAATTTATCTATTTCTTCATCTTTTACCAACACTATTATATCAACATTTTCACCGTATTTTTTATCTTTTATTATAAAATTATTTTTAGTAAGTTTATTTTCAATTTTACCAAGCATTGTATATTCAATTGTAGTGCTTATTTCGTGATATAATTCTTTATTAACAATTAATCCTTTTTCTAAACCTGCCTTAGCACTTTTAGTATATGCCCTTGCAAGTCCTCCGGCGCCTAACAATACTCCGCCGAAATACCTCGTCACAACAACTACTACATTTTTTAGATTCTCTTGATTTATAACATTCAACACTGGCATGCCGGCTGTACCTGAAGGTTCACCGTCATCGGTAAACCTTTGTACATTATTATCTTGACCAACTACATACGCATAAACATTATGAGAAGCTTCTTTAAATTCTTTCTTAATTTTTTCTATAAATTCTATTGCTTCTTCTTCACTGTTTACAGGTTGTACTGAACTTATAAATTTTGATTTATTTATTATTATTTCATCTTGTCCATACTGGTGTATTGATTTATACAAACTCATATCAATAATTTTCCTTTATATATTTTTTGTATATGTCTAGATCATTTTCATATAACACAGCATCAAATATAATTCCATCTGAATCATATTCTGCATTGTACGTATATCTATTTTCATATAGATTATAATAAGTTTTTAAATCACTGTTAGGAATCTTAAGTTTTAATTTAATTTTGCTTCCATTTAGCTTGTAATCTATAGCATCTAATAATTTATCAACGTTGTACCTGTTAGTTGCAGATATATATATTATATCATTGGAAGGTATAGTTGCAATGTTTTCATTGAAAAGTTTATCCACTTTATTGTAAACAGTTATAACAGGTATCTTTCTATCTGTTATCTTTTCAATCAGCTTGATAGTAGTATCCTTATGTACTTGCAAGTTTTCATCATTTATATCTATTAGATGAATAATTATATCCGCATATTTAACTTCTTCCAATGTTCCTTTGAAAGCCTCAACTATTTGGGTAGGAAGTTTTTTAATGAATCCAACTGTATCTGAAAATACAACTTTTCTTCCTCCTGGAAGTCTTACTCTTCTAATCTCTGTATCAAGTGTCGCAAAAAGCATATCTTGTGAAAGAACTTTTTTATTTTCAAATTCCTCATCGCTGAATTGATCCTCTATTAATGTGTTTAATAAAGTAGATTTTCCCGCATTTGTATATCCTACTATTGATATAATAGGTACTTCATCTTTCATTCTCTTTTTTCTTTTTGTATCTCTGACCTTGCTAAGTTCCTTTAACTGATTTTGTATATCATCTATTTTTTCTTTTATTCGTCTTCTATCTGTTTCTAGCTTTTTCTCTCCAGGACCCTTGCTTCCAATACCACCGCCTTGTCTTGACAGGTTTTTATTAAGACCAATTAGCCTTGGCAAGCTATATTTAAGTTGCGCTAATTCTACCTGTAATTGTCCTTCTTTTGTAAGAGCTCTCTTTGCAAATATATCAAGAATCAAATTCGTTCTATCTATTATTTTTGCATCTACAACTTCCTCTATATTTCTAATTTGGGAACCACTTAATTCATCATTAAATATAACCGTATCTATTTCTAATTCTTTAACATACGCTGATATTTCGTCAACTTTACCTTTGCCTACATAAAATCTATTATCTATTCCATGTTTGTTTTGTATAATTCTTGCTATTGCTACCCCATCAGCTGCCTCAACAAGCTGTTCAAGTTCATCCATATCATTTTCATCGCTACTGCCGGTTAATTCAACAGCAACTAATAAACATCTTTCTTTATCGTCCATTTTTCCTCCATAAATACATAAATGTATTTTTAAAAAACTTTATATTTTGTATTTTATCACAAATATTATGTATCGTACACATAAATTTATACATTTCAGTTAATCATCACGTATATTTCAACCTCCTATCACCTTTATGTCTTTGTCAACAATCTGAGAACTGAAAAAACAGCTCTCAGATTGAAAATAATTAGTGTTGTGCCTGGAAACAAGAAATAACGGTTGTTTCAGCTACGCCACCTGTAATTGTATATCTTGCATTTTGTAAAAAATTGGTGACTGTAATCATTTTGGAAGTATTAAATGGTACTGTTATTATTGATCCGGTATCTTCTATCCAATTAACTCCATCGGGACTTAGTTCAACCACTAAAGTGATATCCTGATCAGAAGAAGTCGTACCTGTATTTTTTATAAACCAGTTGTAGGAGGTTTCTAATGAAACATCTTGTGAATCTGCTGTTACAGTTGCTGTTGCTCCAACCGTCTTACCTGTTAAAGGTGTAGGATCGCCAAATGCATCCACATTTGTAAATACAAGTTGATTTTCTACTTTTCCTATAACATTTGTCCCTGTTGATAAGCCTACATTTAGAGGGTTTGTACCATTTACTATTTTTACGTCATTGGTTACTGTATCTAATGTTGTTACAGTTGTTACAGATGCTACATTATCTATATCTGCTCCTGCAGCTAATGT
>SWCH01002578.1_pt2 | contig 13331 bp, 16 predicted proteins | sample 4690051 | NCBI WGS metagenome assembly SWCH01 (sample SAMN10267282, study PRJNA491770) | bioreactor metagenome | isolation source: DHS bioreactor inoculated with | place: Japan: off Shimokita Peninsula | reverse complement strand
TTGTTTTTTGATATTTGTTGTTTTCTAAGGAACTTTATTTCTTCAGTTGCTTTAATTTTTTCATCATGAAGCTCTGCAATTTTTAGTTCAAGTTCTTTTAAATCACTTATGTCTCTATTGTTTATAACTACAAGTTTTATGTTTCCATTTGAATCAAATATTGGTGAACCCGAAACTAATAAGTCTTTATTATTTTTTAAGCTTTTACCTAATGAATTAACACTTTCTTTTCGCTCAATTACCTCCATTGTAACTGCGCCTTTAAATAGCTTACCATCTTCAGTGATATCTTTTACAGTTCTTCCTATAACCTCTTCCTTTGTAATACCTGTTATCTTTGTATAAGCTTTATTAATATAAATTGTTTTTCCATTTCCATTTGATATGTACATACCATCGTATAAATTATCGCTTATTTCTTTAAAGTCCAGATAATTGTTAATGAAGTCATCGTAAATATCTTTTATCTCACAGTATTTTTCATTTATATATTTTTTATCACTAGAGTTAAATTCCATCTTATTTATTATATTATAAATATCATCAATATCACTGACTATTTTTTTAATTTTAAGCTCATCACCCATAGTTACTCCAATTAATCTTTAAATTTTCACTCTAATAAGTATATATAAATATTAACACTTTATTATTGAGCTGTCAAACAACTAACGGTTATTTTATTTTACTACAATATGTAAATTTATAGTATAATTTACTATAATTCGCAAATAATAATTATAATTAAAATCCGAAAGGTTGTGATTAATTGAGAATTCCTAATCATATAGGTCTCATACCTGATGGTAATAGACGATGGGCTAAAGAGAAAGGCTTTGAAAAGCAGGATGGTTATGAATATGGGCTAAACCCTGGACTTTATTTTTTAAAACTAGCCAAAGAATATGGAATAAAGGAAGTTACATACTATGGTTTTACAACAGATAACTGTAAAAGACCAAAAAAACAAATAGAATCATTTATAAAAGCGTGTGTTGATGCAGTTAATTTAATAGCAAAAGAAAATGTTTCATTGCTAGTGTTAGGAAATACTAATTCAGATATGTTTCCAAAGGAATTGTTAAAATACACAAAAAGAACTGATATAGGCAATGGTGGAACAAAAGTTAATTTTTTAGTAAATTATGGTTGGGATTGGGACTTAGGAAATATGGAACCTCTTTCATCTAATAGAAAAAATATAATGGAATCACTTCATTCAAAAGATATCTCACGAATTGATTTAATCTTAAGATGGGGAGGAAGAAAAAGACTATCTGGTTTTCTACCTATTCAATCTGTTTATTCCGATATATATACCATTGATGATATGTGGCCTGATTTTAAAGCAGAGCAGTTTCACGAAGCTATGATGTGGTACAATCATCAAGATGTAACGCTAGGTGGATAATTTTTTTTATAAACATGCATAATATTTTTAATAAAAAAAGCCTTCAAAATGCAATTATTTAAAATCACTTTTCAGGCTTATACCATACTTATATTCTATTATACTATTTTGGTATATTAATTAATTTTTCTTTGGATTCTCTATATATAACAAATTTGTTGCCTATACTTTGAACGTATTCTGCACGAACTGCTTCAGATATTTCTGCAGCAGTTTCTTTTGTTTCTAAAAGACTGTTGTTCAAAACATTAATTTTTATTAATTCTCTGGCTTCTAAAGCATCATCTATTTGCTTTAAAACAGTTTCTGTTACACCGCTTTTTCCTATTTGCATAATAGGGTCAATTCCATTAGCCAATGCTTTTAAATAACTTCTTTGTTTTCCAGTTAACATTTATCCTCCTTTTTGCGAACGACCACAGAGGTTCACTCTAGTTTATTCAATAAAATCGAATTCTACCCCACAAATACTTATGAGATCTCCTTCGTTTGCTCCAAGCTCTCTTAGTTTATCTATTACACCTTTATCTACAAGAACTTTTTGGAAATTACTAAATGATTCAAAATCATCAAAATTAGTTGAGTCAACTAACCTTTCTAAGAATTCCCCTTGTCCATAATAGTATCCATCTTCTTTAGTGATTAATATAGTATCTCTTTCTTTTCTTTCATTGAAACTTTCAACTAAATTTTCATCAACAAACACTATTTCTTCTTCTATTTGGATGAGTCTCTCATAAGCAACCTTTTTTAATTCGTCAAGGCCTTGACCTGTTGCTGCTGAAACTTCAAATATCTCATAATCAGCTTCAAATTCATCTTTAATTCTTTGTAAATTTTCTTGAGCTTCTGGTAAATCTAATTTATTTAAAACAATTATTTGCTTTTTATCTGATAACTTTCCACTATACTGTTTAAGCTCATCATTTATTCTATAGAAATCATTAACAGGATCCCTATCTTCTTGTCCAGAGGCGTCAATTACATGTAGCAGAAGTTTTGTTCTTTCTACATGCCTTAAAAACTCATGACCTAATCCGGCTCCTTGAGAAGCACCTTCAATTAAACCTGGTATATCAGCAAGAACATAACTATGACCTTCGCCGATACTAACTACTCCAAGATTTGGCTTTAAGGTTGTAAAATGATAATTAGCTATTTTAGGCTTGGCACTTGTAATTTGTGACAGTATTGTTGATTTTCCTACATTGGGAAACCCTATAAGACCTATATCAGCTAAAAGCTTTAATTCTAATAATATTTCTCTTTCTTCACCTTTTGTTCCTGGCTCTGCAAATCTGGGAGTACGTCTAATGGAGTTTTTAAATCTAGTATTGCCTTTACCCCCTCGACCGCCTCTTGCACATACATATCTCTGACCATCTTCTTTTAAATCCGCTAAAATAATTCCTGACTCTTCGTCTTTTACGAGAGTACCTATAGGCACTTTCAATACAAGATTCCCTCCATCAGAACCAAATTGTTTTTTTCCTCTTCCATCTTCACCACTAGCAGCTTGATAATGTCTTTTATATCTAAAATCCATTAAAGTTCTAAGTCCTTCATCAGCTTCTAATATTATACTTCCGCCGTTTCCGCCATCTCCGCCGGCAGGTCCGCCCATAGGTTCATATTTCTCTCGTCTAAATGCAACACAACCATTACCGCCCTTGCCAGCTTTTACACTTACTTTAGCTATGTCTATAAACATATTATCACAACCTTAATTTTAATTTCTTATCTTTATTATTTATTCCCATATTTATCTTTATTATATAAAAAACCTACCACTTACGGTAGGTCATTATTTTATGCTTCTATTTCACAAGGATATACACTAACTTGCTTTCTTGTTTTGTCTTTTCTCTCAAACTTAACTTTTCCGCTAACTGTTGCAAACAATGTATCATCGCTTCCAATACCTACGTTTAATCCAGGATGAAGTTTAGTTCCTCTTTGTCTAACAAGAATATTACCAGCTAAAACAAACTGTCCGTCAGCTCTTTTTACACCAAGTCTTTTAGAATTACTATCACGACCATTTTTTGAGCTACCAACACCTTTTTTATGTGCAAATAACTGTAAATTTAATTTCAATAACATCTTTTACACCTCCTCATAATTAAGTGTAATATAATTATTATAATCTTCTAACAACAATTTAATTCCTACTAAAAAATTTCTATATATTACATCTGTTTTTTCATTGTTTTTTTGAGTTTTAATTTTCAAAAAACCCGTATCCTCTTCAACGTCGTAACTGATGTCTGAATCAGATATACCAGCTACTAAACTCATAGAATTCAGTGCAGTATATGACAATATGGATACTGCTGCACAAACTATGTCTGTGCCAATTTCACTGTAATCTGAATGACCACTTACTACAAAACCATCATATAAATCATTAGTTTTATGTATAGTAACACTAATCATTTAATTATCCAACTATTTTTCCAATTTTTAATTGAGTGAATGGTTGACGATGACCTTGTTTCTTTCTGTAGTCTTTTTTAGATTTATATTTAAATACTATAATCTTTTTAGCTTTGCCTTGTTTTTCAACAACAGCTTCTACTACAGCTCCATCAACGTATGGCTTTCCAACATTTAATTTTCCTTCTTCAGCTACTAATAAAACTTTATCAAATTTTACAGTTTCTCCATCAGCGATTTCAAGCTTTTCAACTCTCACTACATCGCCTTCTTGAACTCTATATTGCTTTCCACCTGTTTCGATTATTGCGTACATGAATTTACCTCCTCTTACCAGTCTCGCCATTGCAGGTACTAAAAAGTTTAAACCTGTTCCGTGCGGCTCTTACGAATGTTAATTTTATCAAAATATAAACAGTTTGTCAACTTATTTTTATAAATTTATATATTCTATTTTACCCATTTTTTCAACTATTATATTCTCAGTTAAAATACTTTTATTTTCTTCGATTTGTATTTTGATATTGTATTTTTCTTCGATTTTACGAATATCAACAATACAATTACTTAAAATTTTATCGTACATCATGTTTCCAACACTGAGAACAACAGATTCACAAGATGTATTAGTTTTAATTTTCCTTATAATATTTTCAATTTTTAATATAATTTGAACTTTGGAGTTAACTTTACCTCCACCAAGGCAGTGTTTACAATCTTCAGTCATCAAATTAAAAAAGTTTTCTTTATCCTTTTTTCTGGTAATTTCCATGAGATTAAGTTTAGTCATACCAATTACTTTTGTTTTAGCTTTGTCACTTTTAAACATTTTTTTAGCACTTTCAATTATTAAGTTTATGCTATCTTCATTTTTGACATCTATAAAATCAATTATTATTATACCACTAATATTCCTAAGTCTAATCTGTCTTGCAATTTCGTCTAAAGCTGATAAATTTAATGTCAGTGCTGTTTCTTCCATATTATCATTACCAATATATTTTCCACTATTAACATCTATTACTGTCAATGCTTCTGTGACATCAATAAATATTGAACCGCCATTTTCTAACTCAATTTTTCTATCAAACAACATATTTATTTGCTTTTCAATATTAAACATTTCAAATATATTATTGCACGCATCAATTAATTTTATATCTTTTAGTTCATTAGATATATTATAATATTTTATAAGTTTATCTACTTTACATTTAATTTCTTTATCCTCAACATAAATTTCATCGACGGTATAATCCACGTAGTCCTTAAATAGTTTTTCTATTATATGATTATTTTTATACAACAGCTTAGGAGCATATGAATAATTATACTCTTGCAAAATTTGATTATACAACTTTGATAACATCAAATATTCTTTTTCTATTTCTTCTTTTTCTCTATTTTGAGAAAAGGTTCTAATAATCATGCCATTACCATTAGTCATAATACTTTTTCCAATTTCAGTAAGCCGTTTTCGTTCTTCTTGATTTTTTATTCTAGAAGAAATATTTACTTCTACGCTATTAGGTATCAAAGCAATAAATTTACCAGATAGTGAAATATCAGTTGTAACTGAAATATCCTTTTCTCCTATAGGTTCCCTGCTTATTTGAACAAGAATTTCTTCACCCTTTTTTAGAACCTTATTTATATTTTTAATTTTTTTTCTGCTTATGTTTTTTTCTTTTAAAAATTTATCAGACAGTAAATCATTTTTATTTAGATATGCATTTTTTTTAAGCCCTACATCAATAAAAGCTGCGTCCATTCCGGGTAAAATATTTACTACTCTACCTATATATATATTTCCCAAATAACTTTCATTATTTTTTTCCTCATACAAAAAATCTTGCAGCTTACCATCTTGTAAAATAGCTATTTGTTCAAAAAAAATAGAATTACCTATCAATATCTGCTTAATAAAAATCACACCCTTCTAATAACTATTGTTGAGCAATAGCAGAACAATGGCTGAGCAATTCTTCCATCGCCCTCCTATTGTTCTACTATTGTGCCAATATCGGCTTCATATTCTTATCTAATGATTCCATTTTCATTATTGTAAAATAATTTATATTAAAACCTTTATCCTCTATAAGTTTTATAAATTCATTAGTTTTCATACTTCCTGTCTCTGTTGTAAGGAAAACCACTTCAATACATGCTTTATTATAACTTGTTTTTCTAGCAGTTAAATATCTTATAAAATCACGTGTATTAATTTCTTTTTCTATCATTTTATTTTTTTTATTTTTCTTTTTCCTCTTATAGACTACACCAGTTGTAATCATCTCTTTAAAATACTCATTAAGATCATCTACATCTAGATTATCAAATTCAATATTTATTAGATATTCAACAAATGCACAACGAGCCATTATTGATACTTCACCATCAGTATACTCTGCATTAAGAATTTGCATTTCTTTTGGAAGAACACGATTCATTTTTAATATAAAATCATCTATCTCTATTTTCTCATTTAATTCTAATTCAAAATACTCTCCCATGCTTTCATTTCCAAGGGATAAGGGAAAACCAAAAGAAGTCTTCATGTGTGGATTAAACCCTTCGCTATATTTAGCAGGAATGTTAGCCCTTTTTACCGACCTCTGAATAAATCTTAAAACATCTAAATGAGATATATATTTTAAATTTCCTGTTTTACTGTATTTACTAATTATTTTGCACATGAGGACAAACACCTCCTATTAATTTATTGTTAACTCCACAATTACTGCAAACTATCCTACAGTCAGGTGTAGTTAAAGCTTCTATAGATTTTTTGTATTCTTTAATTAAAAATTCTTTTGTTACTCCACAGTCTATAAAATCCCACGGCAATATTTCATCAAGCTCTCTTTCTCTGCTTGCATAAAAACTAGGGTCAATATTTAATTCTTCAAAGGTTTCAATCCACTTTTTGTAATCAAAAATATCATACCAACCATCAAATTTGCATCCTTTTTCCCAAGCTCTTATTAACGCATCAGATAGTCTTCTATCTCCTCTGGCAAACACAGATTCAAGAAAACTAAGTTTAGGTTCATGATAACTAAAAGAAACTTTATTATCCTTGATTTCTTTTTGCAATGATTTTGCTTTATCGTATAACTCTTCAACTCCATCCTGTTTAACCCATTGAAACGGTGTAAATGGTTTAGGAACAAAACACGCAGCACTAACATTTATCTTTAAATTTCCCTTAATATTTTCTTTTGGTCTTTGAAAAAATTTATCTTTAACTTTATATGCAAGTTCTTTTATTCCTAATACATCCTCTGTAGTTTCTCCCGGCAAGCCAATCATAAAGTAAAGCTTTACTGTAGACCAACCTAGATTAAATGCGGTTTCTACTGGTTTTAATATTTGTTCTTCAGTTAAATTTTTATTTATTACATCTCTCATGCGCTGTGTGCCGGCTTCGGGAGCAAATGTAAGTCCTGATTTTCTAACTTCTTGAATTCTCTCTATAATATCAAATGTCATAGAATCAAGTCTAAGTGATGGAAGTGACAAACTAACCTTTTGTTCTTCATATTTATCAAGGAGTTTAACGGCTAAATCAGGCAAACATGAATAATCTCCAGAACTCAAAGATGTAAGAGAAATCTCATCATGTCCTGTAGAATCAATAAGACTTTCAGCTTGACTATATAAAGTATTTACAGTCTTTTCCCTCACAGGTCTATAAACCATACCTGCTTGGCAAAATCTACAGCCTCTGGTACAGCCCCTGAACAATTCAAGAACTACTCTATCATGAACTACATCTATATATGGAAGTATACTCTTTTCAGGATAGTAACTTTTATCTAAATTTTTAACAATTGTTTTTATTATTGTTTCCTTTGCATTTTCATTAATAACTTTTCTCTCTTTTATAGTTCCGTCATCATTATATATAACGTCATAAAATTGTGGAACATATATGCCTTCCATTTGGGAAGCGCGTTCTAAAAACGATTTTTTATCCCAGCCTTTGCTTTTTTCTTCCTCGTAAAGCTTCATTAATTGAGGTAAAATTTCTTCACTTTCTCCAATTGTAAATAAATCTATTATATCATGTAGCGGCTCTGGATTATATGCACATGGTCCTCCTGCTATTACTAGAGGGATATCATTATCTCTATCTTTAGATTTAAATGGAATGTTAGCTAAGTTTAGCATGTTAAGAATGTTAGTATAACTCATTTCATACTGAAGCGTAAATCCTATGAAATCAAAATCCTTTAACTGGTCCTTGCTTTCCAACCCATATAGAGGAATATTATTATCTCTCATAACTTTTTCCATATCTGTCCATGGAGTAAAAACTCTCTCACACCACACGTTATCTATACTGTTTAGTAATCCATATATTATTTGCATACCTGTATGAGACATTCCAACCTCATATACATCTGGAAATGCAAATGCAAATCTTATATCTATATCCTCTCTATCTTTGATGATGGAATTAAGCTCACTACCTACATATCTTGCAGGTTTTTCAACGCTCAATAGATGTCTATCTAATTTTTTTATATCAATCATATTAACCTCTTTTTTATATATTATCTGTTGCTTATCCATTGAAATAAATCAGTTTATTCTATCATAACATATATAAAATAACAACTTTTTATTTGAAATCAAAATTTAACTCTCATTGATATTTCATACATAATAGAATAATAAAAAAACAATTGAAAAAAATCATAATATATACTAATATATGCTTAGTGCAAATTATTAAAATAGAGAGGTAACAAAAATGAATTATGAAGAAGCAGTAGATTTTATTCACTCAACATATAAATTCGGTTCAAAACTTGGTCTAGATAACATTACAAAATTAACAGAACTTCTGGGAAATCCACAAGACAGCTATAAAATAATACATATAGCAGGAACAAACGGCAAGGGTTCTACAAGCAATATGATACATGATGTTCTTGTATCAGCTGGATATAAAACAGGTCTTTTCATCAGCCCTTATCTAGAAGAATTCACAGAAAGAATACAAATTAATAAAATTCATATAGATAGAGAATCTCTTGCTAAAATTACAACACTCGTAAAGGAAAAAATAGATATAATGGTTTCTGAAGGGTATAACCATCCTACGGAGTTTGAAGTAGTAACTGCAATAGGATTTAAATACTTTGAAGAACAGAAAATAGATTTTTTAATCTTAGAGGTAGGTTTAGGCGGCAGATTTGATGCAACTAATGTTGTAAAAAACACATTAGTATCAATTATTACATCTATAAGCTATGACCACATGCAATACCTAGGAGATACATTAGAAAAAATAGCATTTGAAAAGGCTGGAATTATAAAGAAAGATAGCAAAGTAATCATATACCCTCAATCAGATGATATAAAAAATGTTATTAAAAATCAAGCTAGGTTAAAAAATTCAGAGGTTTATGAAGTAGATGAAAAAAATATAAGGAAAATCGAAGGTAATATAACTGGTCAAGAATTTGAATATCTAAAAAAGGATATATTCAAATTACCTAAACTTAAAATCAATTTACTTGGAGAACATCAGCTTTATAATGCTGTCACAGCTCTTTGCGCCTTAGAATTAGTAAAACAATCGGGGTATAATATAACTGAAAATTCTATAGAAAAAGGATTTGCAACTTGCAAATTTGCAGGTAGATTTGAAATAATAAACAAAGAACCTATAATTATACTTGATGGCGGGCACAACATTAATGGAATAGAATATTTTTCAAAAGCCATAAATGAATATTTCGGAGATAAAAAAATTATACTGTTTTACGGTATGCTAGAAGATAAAAATCCAAACGATGTGATTGATTATTTAGTATCTTTAAGCAAAGAAATATATACATTAACACCTAATAATCCAAGAGCAATGTCATCAAATGATATGGCTGATTTAATCAGTAAACATTCAGAAATAAAAGTAACACCTATACAAAACTACAATGAAATATTGGATATGTTAAAGACCTTTGAAAAAAATGAAATTATAGCATTTGTAGGCTCCCTATACATGATAGGAGACGTGAGAACTTTATTGAAGAAAACTGAATTTTTTTCCATGAAATAAAAGAGAGCACAACGCTCTCTTTTAATACAATTGTCCTTCTATAGTTCTGCAATTGTTCCTATGTACCGCTAAAAATCTATAAGACCGAGGCTTATTTTTAGACAATCATCAACATCTACCATAAGCTTCTTATCAAACCTACCTATTTTTTCTTTTAAACGTTTTTTATCAATTGTCCTTATCTGCTCTAACAATACTACTGAATCTTTTGGTAAACTAAAATCCTTAGAACTGATTTCTATATGTGTTGGTAGTTTTGCCTTATTAATTTGAGATGTAATTGCAGACACAATAACTGTAGGACTGTATTTATTCCCAATATCATTTTGTACTATTAAAACCGGTCTGATTCCGCCTTGTTCAGAGCCAATAACAGGACTCAAATCGGCATAATAGACATCTCCCCTTTTTACAATCAAGCTATTCACTTCCTAATAATTTTGTTTCATAACTCAAAAAATCCTCATAATCCCCTTCTGAGTATTCTTCGGTGATGCTTTTATTAATACTACTCATTTCCAAATAACCGGCCTTCATCTTATCTCTAATTTCAATCTTTCTTTTTTCAATCAAATAAAACCTTATAGACTTTCGTATGAAGTCACTTCTGTTGGTACCATCAACTTTAACTGCATTATCCAACTCATGCAGCAAATTTTCTGGAATAGAAATTAAAATCTTTTTATTATCCGCCAAATCACACACACCTCACATCAATAAAACTCAGATATAGCTATTATAATCTATATAATTTTACCATAAAATAAGAAGAATTTGAATGGTAACTTATGACTTAATGTGCAAATAATTATTGATAATAAATATTTTTACATTACGTCATTGAAACAATAATAAAACTTCTATTGCACATCTTCAATATTTATCTCACCATATTGTATAGCTTTTACTAAATTATCATTTTTATAAATAAAAATTTTGTCTGGTAACAAATTTTCTTTACTAAAGTTCAAAACATGCTTATAAGTACCATCCCAATAAATTAATTCTTCAGGTATAGGGTCTACGGAACTATTAAATTTGTTTAAATCAAATTCATACACCAAAGGATTAACCATCTTGAAATTATCAATTCTAACACTGCTATCTTTAAATTTATCATTGTTTAAAAAGCATGCACTATCTTTATAATCAATATTCCAACAAGAAGAACCTTCATTTATTACAAAACTATAGTCACCATCCTTACACGTAATTTTAACACTATAAGAATTCTCAGTATCATCTGTATACACTTTCATATTTGCTTGACCTGTATAATTGACCGGAATAACAAAAGAATCATCTTTTACTGAACATGCTGCTAAAATAATACAGCTTAATGCCGTAAATATTATAAATTTAAAATAAATTTTCACTATATAAAAACCTGCCCTCATATATAATTATATAATACTTATATGACAACAGACTTTAATTTATACCTACTTTGTAATCTTAGTAATACTACTTATCACCTTCTGCAATACATGAAGCAACAGCATAATCCTTAATATGTGTTATAGAAAGTTGTATATTAGTAATTTTATTGTTTTTTGCAATTTTAAGTGCATTGTTTGAAAGTTTAACAATTGGTTTGCCCATCTCATCTTTTAATATTTCTATATCTAATGGTCCAAATGTTGAAAAACCGGTTCCAAGGCTTTTAGATACAGCTTCCTTCGCAGCAAATATTCCGGCAGCAGTTTGAGTATTAAATTTTCTTTTTTCAAGATAATCTAATTCATTTTTAGTGTACATTTTTTTCATAAACACTTCGTTTTCAATATTTTTTTTTATTCTTTCCACCTCTATAACATCAATGCCATTACCTTTAATCATTACAAATCATTCCTTTCTATTTAATTAAGATCAATCTCATAAAAAAATATTAATTGACAAAGAGCTTAATCTGTATAATAATTATATTACAAGTTCTAGTTCTTTACAATAAAACTTCACAATTATTAAAATTAAATATAAAAGGAGCAACATATTATGAACAATGTAACAGTAGTTTCTCATCCATTGATACAACATAAATTAACAATGTTGAGAGACAAAAACACATCATCGAAGGATTTCAGAGAGTTGGTAAGAGAAATCGCTATGCTTATGGCATATGAAGTAACGAGAAATCTTCCACTTGAAGATATTGATATAGAAACACCTATATGTAAAGCAAAAGGTAAAGTCCTATCAGGTGAAGATATCGCAATAGTTCCCGTTCTACGTGCCGGATTAGGTATGGTAGATGGAATGCTGGATTTAATACCAAATGCTAAAATCGGGCACATTGGATTATATAGAAATGAAGAAACCCTGCAACCTGTAGAATATTATTGTAAACTGCCGCAGGATATAGGAAACAGAATAGTTATTATAACAGAACCAATGCTTTCAACAGGCGGTTCAATGCTTGGAGCAATTGATTTATTAAAAAAACATGGTGCTAAGAAAATAAAATCAATTCATTTAGTATGTGCTCCGGAAGGAATAGATATAGTTACAAAAGCTCATCCGGATGTAGAAATATATGCAGCATCAATAGATGAAAAATATAATGATATAGGTTACATAGTTCCAGGTCTTGGAGATGCCGGGGATAGACTTTTTGGAACAAAATAATACAACAAAAAAAGAAAGGGATGGTCAATCAAAAAGAACCGTCCCCTTTTTTTGCTTTTTTTGTCTTATTGGCTAATAGAAATTTTTTCTAAAGCTCTGTCATTTTTCATTATGCTTGAAATAACAACAGTACCAGCTATTGTAACTACAACAAATTCTCCTAATCCAACATATAATGCATTAATCCAGAATGGTGTTTGAAATAAATAAGTCAATTCCAATCCAACTATTACAGCATTTGATATAACAGGTCCAAGACTTGCTAATATTAAAGACTTCATATTATAGCCAAAAATCTTTTTAACTCCAATAATAAACAATATTGCAATTAATGTAGCTATTGGACCTACCACCACATCAATAACACCCAGAGGGCTTGGTAGATTTGCTAAAATACATCCAAGAATTAATCCAGTTGTATATTTAGGATCTATAAAGGCAAACAACACCAGTATTTCTGATATCCTAAATTGAACCTGTCCATAACCCAAAAATGAAAATGCTATTGTTATAGCCGCATATGCTGCCGCTATAAGGGCAGTCTTTGTAATAAATTGTACTCTGTTTTTTTCCATAAAAAAAACTCCTTTCGTATTTTAATAACGATTCTCGGAGTCACTTAAAAAAACTTGATTTTTTTAAAGTGGGTGCCAAGAAAACACTTTTAAAATGATTGGGACAAAATGAATTGTCTCGTCCTAATCACTTATTATTCTATTATTATCTCTTGCATAATTAATGTGCGGAATCAATTTTCAAATTCCTAGCCGCGCGTAAATCGTGTGT
>SWCH01002449.1_pt1 | contig 13345 bp, 11 predicted proteins | sample 4690051 | NCBI WGS metagenome assembly SWCH01 (sample SAMN10267282, study PRJNA491770) | bioreactor metagenome | isolation source: DHS bioreactor inoculated with | place: Japan: off Shimokita Peninsula | reverse complement strand
GCTTCGTTTTTAGCATCGGATAATAATTTATGGGCTAAACCTTTTTTATCAGAAACTGATCTAGAGCGGATTGGGTTTTCAAAAGAAACAGTTTCCCGTATTTTTTCCACGGAAAGATCACTTCCACAACTTCCACAGAATTTAGCAGATGCATTATTTTTAGTACCACAATTGAAACAGATTTTTTCAGTTATAACTTCTGGTTCAATTTTTTGCCCGCATTCGATACAGAATTTAGCAGTTTCAAGATTTTCAGCCCCACAACCCACACAAACATTGTTATTTGATTCTAATGTTTCTTCCATTCTAATCCTCCCTCACATTTAACTATGAATATTCTTACATGCCAACAATTAAATATTTCTATTTCATAATTAAATCATAAGTTATGATCAATTTTTTAATGCCAAATATACTAATGAAAGTAGTCATGAAATAATTCATAATCAATCACACTAAAATTATCTTATTGACATCAAAAAATTAATAGAATAAATTTCAAAAATATTTGATTAGTAAATAAATTAAAAAATGAAGGTGGAATAATGGAAAATGAATTTAAAGATTTCTATGATGTATTATCAGATAACTTAGAATCATATCAAGGGGAGTATGCATCATTCATTGATCATGGGCCTCATCTTTTCAAATTACTTACCGAAGTCTTAAATGATGAACGAGTTGACCAGGATTTAAGACTGGAAATCAGTGCCGCCATCGCCTACTATGTAGTACCCATGGATGTGATCCCTGAACAAGTCTACGGCCCCTACGGTTACATTGACGATATATTCATCACCGTATATGTGATTAAAAAAATAGAAGAAGCATTTGGATATGAATTCTTAGAAAAACATTGGGAAGGAACAGGCGATCTTGAAACAGTAGTTAATGAGTGTTATGAGCGATCCCGGGAAGTTCTTGAGGATAAAACTGAACAAATTCTTAGTTATGTGGGATTGATCTAATTTCCATTATTGGTTTTATCAATCCATTTTTCTTCTTTAAGTAGATTCAAAGCTTCATCCATTGACTCTTTTTTAACAATTAAATCAATAACTACTTCTAAATAATCATCTATATGGCGATTCACAAAGATTTAATTGTTATTAAAGTTGAGAAGTGTTTCTAAATCATTTAAAGTTTGTATTAAACGATCATTTTTGATAATACCCTTTATCATTATATTTGAAGGTGATCCATCATTATTTGATATGTAGATAATCTCTTTATGAGTAAGATCTTGGCTAACTAATGATACTTCTAGATCATCCTCCCCTTTCTCAGGTTTAATTTTACAACTGGACTGAATTTTAACTTTTTCTAAAGGTTCATCTTGTTGGGCTTCCTCAATAGATTCAGCTTTTAGGATATCTTGATAAACTTTGAATTTATCATTATCTTCTAAGACATAGGTGTCGGTTCTTTCATTATAGCTGATTAAATCCTGTTCCTGCAGTGTCCAAATATAGTAATTAGCCCTGGTTTCATTTTCTATTTTTTTGGAGAGGTCATTTTTCGTGAAGGGTATACCAATTTCCACATGTTCCTGTATTTCCAATACTATTTTAGCTGCATTTTTAGTATCTGCACAGTTTTTACAGTTATCCACTAATCCATCTGCATTGTAGGATGATTTATAGAAATTAGATATAGGTAAACTCTTACCACAAGTAAGACATACTTTAACATCTTTATCTATGTTTTCAAGGTCAAATATCTCTGTGTCCTTTACTAAAGGTTCTGGTTTTACTTCAACAGATTCCTCATCTTTAGCATCCTCTGGAGGAACCTTTTCTTCAGGTGGTTTTTCACCATATTTATGGAGGAATTGATTTAACACATCTTCTTCCTTCAATGAATATAAATCAGTTTTTTCATTGTATTTTAATAGATCAAGTTCCTGTAATGTCCAAAAATAATCTCTAAACTGTAACTGGTTTTCACACTGATCCAATAAGTCTTTTTTATAAAAAGATACCCCCGGTTCAACACATTCTAGTAATGCTTCTAAGGCACGAGCTGCGTAAGATTTTCTGGAACAATCTTTACACTTATCTGAGTAACCATCATCATTTGCGGTTGATTTATAAAAATTAGATATGGGCAAAGTTTGCTGGCATATTTGACAAACTTTTGCCAGTTTAGGTGCTGTTTTTTTCTCAGGTGTCTTTTCTATAACTGTTTCTGTTATTTCAGAACTTTCATCCCCATATTTAGCAATGAATTCATTAAGTTCTTCTTCCGGTTTCAATAGATAAAAGTCAGGTTTTTTATCCTCTTCTAAAAGGTCAAATTCTTGAAGTGTCCAGAAATAATCCAAAAAAACCATGCGGTTATTTGATTCTTTTAAAAGATCATCTTTGTTAAAGGAAGTAGCGGGTTCAACAAACTTTCTAATTTCTTCAATTGCTTTAGCTGCATGAGATTTCCTGGAACAATCCTTACACTTATCAGTTAATCCATCAGGAGAATCTTTGGATTTGTAGAAATTATCCAAGTCTAATTTAGCACCACAAACTTCACAAACTTTCATTCCATCAGTATCCTTTGTTGTTGAAATTATATCCGGAATATCATCAGTTACATCTTTAGAATTATCACTAGGAACTTCCAAAAACTCAGAATAAGTATTAATATATTGATCGATATTTTGTGCCTGGTTAAAGATATAAACATCTTTACTGAAATCTTTGATAAGATTAAGCTTTTTTAAGATTTTAAAAGAATTTTTAAATGTTTGAGGATCATCAACAACCCTTAATAATGTTTTTTCATTAAATAATTTGATGGAAACATGTTTTTTTATTTCCGATATCCCTCTAGCTGCCTGAATTTGTCCCATACAATCATAGCATTTATCATTATCATTCTCTTTGAATGAGTTAACTTCATCCTTTAAATTTAACTGGGAATTTGAAAGGGGTTCTCCGCACAAAACACATTTCACTTTATCATCTTCTACAAACTCATTATCATCTTCTAAAGAATTTAGATCTTTAGATTCAATTAAATCAACATGAATTTCATCATCATTATCAGTTATTCGTCCCATTTCCTGGACAAATTTCATGAGATTAGTTAGAATATCAGGTTGGTTAAGTTGGCCTATTGTGATGAAATATCTTTTTTTACCCTTTTCCATGGCTTGCACGCGTTCCGGGCTTGTTAATATATTATTAATTGGTATTTTCCTTAATTTTTGGTAGTTAACCCTGATCAGAATAAATACATTACCATTCTCATCACCATAGGCCCCAATACAATTATTATCAATTCCTTCTGTGGGAAAATCAATCACACATACCGGCATGTTGGAATCATTAGTTTTTGGGGTTTCAACTCCAAAGGCAAATAATGACTTATTATTCTTGTGAAGATGTGAAAACCATAGATTGGAATTATTGATGGAATAGATAGTAGTTTTTTCATAGAATATTTGAATAATTCCATCAAATAATTGGTATACTACCTTATGTTCTCCCAATTTTTCCGAATTAGTGAGGAGTAGGTTGAAAAAGTCATCATCAGCCAGTTTTATCCGGTAACGGTTTTCTAGAACATCTAAAGTCATATTTATCCTCTTTTATGTTGATTGATAACTTGATTATTATTACATCACATTATTATTGTCAATCAATAATATTTTTATTATATGATATAAGTAGATAGATATTATATTATCATATGATCTATAGCACCAATCCCACGGAGGGGGCAACATAAACCAAAAAAGACTAACCAATAAAAAAACTGCCTTCAGTGAATCGAAATTCTGGATTCATAAGTTCGATAAAGACTTCCTAAGGCAGTTAGATGATACCCGGGTTTTAGGGGCTGAAAAAAAGCGCAGCGTAACCCTTAAAAATATTGAACCCAATGATAAGATAATCCTATTTTCTACTCTGGATCTGGATAGGCAGAAGAAAATAAGTTTCATTGCTTATACCATGGTTGATGAAGTCTATCAGGACAATGAAACTCTCTATGATCATTATTGTTCCCCTAAGAAGTTGAAATTAAAGGGAATTAAGTATTTCACTGAGCCTGTGGTTGCTTTGGATATAGCTGAAGACTTAGATTTTATTAAAAATAAAAAAAAGCCTTCGAATTATCTTTCATCTGAATATAGAGAAATCGACGAAAAGGATTTCAAAAAAATTATCCGTAAAACTAGTTTAACTAAGGAATATCCTGCTTATTTTGAGAGTGTGTCATTTTCACTTGAAGATTTCCTTTTAAGTTCTATTAATGGATTGTATATGGTTATTAAAAGAACTGAGAGACGAAATCAGTTTGAGATCAAAACGTTCCTTAAACTTTTATATAAATTATTAAAGGAATATGGTGTTTCTAAAAGTTATGAGGAGATTGAAGAGTTTTATGCGAGGAATGTGTGGAAGCTAGGTTTCAAACATAATCCCTCAAGAGATCCAGACAAATTTGTTGTTTTATACAATCGTTCTGGGAAAAAAAATAACTTTGGTTACATAAGCTTAGAATAGGGGGCATTCTATGGATTACGAAGATATAATTATGGCTCTAAAAAATGGTAACGTGCCATCAAATGGTGCTGCAGAGATATGCATTGGTCGAGAAAACGAAATTGCCGAATTCCAATACCTACTTAAAAAGGTGGACGAAGGAAAAGCAATCACCAAATTCGTTAACGGTGAATTTGGATCAGGAAAATCTTTCTTTTTAAAGGTTATAGAAGAAATGGCATTTGAAGATAACTTCGTTGTTTCCAAAGTAACCCTTAGTCGTGATGTTCCATTTAACAAGTTCGAAGTGGTCTACAAAAATATTGTTAAGTCATTAAGATGTAAGACTGGAATATCACTTGAACATATCATCGAAAGATGGATAACCAAGCTGAAAATGATGGCTTTTGAAGAGACATCCGATCCAGTGAAACAGAATCTCATTGTTAACGAGAATTTACACAATGATCTGGAACGGGCACGTAAACATTCCAATCCATTTGCAGTGGCCATTGAGAACTATCATAAAGCTATGAATGCTGGTGATTATGAAACTGCAAAGTATGCTCAGGCATGGTTAAGGGGAGATTCTAACATTCCCTTCACGGAAAAAAGGAAATTTGGTGTTAAAGGAGATATTGACCGTGAAAATGCATTTAAATTTTTAGAGGCACTAGCTGCATTTTTGAAAACCATAGGTTATTCCGGATTAGTAGTTTTGATTGATGAAGCAGAATATATGATGATGCTAACCACCAAGAAACTACGTGACACTGCTTATAATTATTTAAGAGATATATATGATGAATGTAGTTTAGGTAACTTTCAAAACACTCTCTTTGTATTTGCAGGAACCCCCCAATTTTTTGAAGATCCTAAATTAGGAGTGCCATCTTACAAAGCCCTATCTGATAGAATTGAGGATGCATTAGACACATCTTTAAAAGACCTTAGAAAACCGGTCATTAAACTGGAAGGTTTCACTAAGGATGAACTAATAGAAATTGCCGGTAAACTAATGATAATGCACGAAGAAGTTTTCGAATGGAATGGTAGCGATCAAATTAGTCCCGTCCTGGAAAGTATTGTGGATCTTCATGAAGAAAACGCGGCCTTAACTGGTGGAAAGGTCACTCCCCGTATGTTTGTAAGGTCTTTTATCAGTGTCTTGGACACAGTTCAACAGAACCCTGATGAATTCGACACTGACAAAGATATACTGAAGGTCTTTGAAGAGAAAGAAACCGAGTTTGAAGAAGAGTTCGACGATGACTGGTAATGATTCTGCAGCCGAGCTTTTAAACCCTCGGCTAAAAGGATTCTTAGCACATAATTTAAGATGGAAGCGCCTGAACCCTATACAGGAGCAGGCCATTCCCATCATAAAAGAAAATAATGACACCCTAGTCATTGCTCCCACTGCTTCCGGTAAAACCGAAGCAGTATTAATTCCTATTTTTGATGATATACTCACCAGCCGCCTGGAACCTTTAAGCGTGATCTACGTTTCCCCACTGAAAGCCCTAATTAACGATATGAATGATCGAATGGAAAAATGGTGTGAAAACTTCAATCTAGAAGTAACCAAGTGGCATGGAGATGTTCCAGGTACCAAGAAAACACAATTCATCAAAAAGCCCACTGATATTCTACTTATAACTCCCGAGTCTTTGGAAGTTATTTTCATGAATAAGACTAGTGAGGAAAAGAAAAGAATCTTCAAAAACCTGAAATATGTGATCGTTGATGAAATACATTACTTTGTAGAGTCTGATCGGGGTACACAACTGAATTCTCTTTTAAACCGGATGAAAAAATATGTGGATCACCCCATTAACATGGTGGGTTTATCCGCCACTGTTGGTAATCCTGAAACCGTTTCTAAATGGTTAAAACCAGATAATCCTGCCCAAATCGTTACTGATCCTTCTAAAAGACCCTTCCAGTATAAGGTGTTCTGTGGCTCGGACCAGGTTATTTATGAACAACTAAGTAAATACGTGGGACGAAAAATACTGATTTTCGTACATTCCCGGAAAGACGCTGAAAAATATTACAACTTCCTGCGCAGGATGCTTAAATTAAAGAATATCTACATCCATCACTCCTCCATTGATCGCGACCGCCGGGAAGAAAGTGAGGAGAAATTCAAATATCTTAAAGATGGCTTCATGATCAGCACCAGTACCCTGGAATTGGGTATAGACATTGGAAACATAGATGTCGTAGTGCAAATCAGGCCTCCACATACCGTGAGTTCTTTTCTCCAAAGAATTGGACGTAGCGGCCGCCGATCCAAAAATCAACGTTCCATTATATTCTACAATACTGATCCACAGATATTCATAACCCTGGCTGAAATTAGTTTAATAAACCAGGGCCATATTGAGGATATTAAGATCCCTGAAAAACCTAAAGATATTTATTTCCATCAAATCCTAAGTTCCATCTTTGAAAACGGGAAAATGAAACAAGGGGAGTTGTTCAATAGTTTAAAAGGTAGTTACGCTTTTTCCAAGATGACTAAGGATGATTTTAGTGCCATAATTGAAACCATGGAAGAACTGGAATTCGTAAATAACAACAGTGGCCACCTTAGTCTTGGTTATAACTTTGAGAAGAAATTCGGGAAAAGAAATTTTCTAGACTTTTTCAGTGTTTTTTGCCCTAATTTTGAATACAAAGTAAGGGAAGGAACCAAAAGTATTGGAACTCTTGATTTGTTCTTTGTGGTCAATTTCCTCAAAGCTGGAAGCCAATTCATTTTAGGTGGTGCCCCCTGGAAAGTAGTGGATATTGATCATAAACGTTTCTGGGTTAAAGTTCAAAAGGACAAAGCTAAAAAGGGAGATGTTCCAGATTGGACCTCAGAAGGAGGGGTTATTGATTCATTGATCAGCAGGAAGATCTATGATATTCTTATAGGAAACTACGATCCAGACCTATTGAGAACCTTCGATGACCTTTCACAGGAAAAAATCCAAGAATACGTCGAACATGCCCATGATGTGGGCTTTCGACCAGGAATTATCCCTGTGGAAATAGATGAAAAAACCCATCGAGTTTACATTTATACCTTTGCGGGTATGAGAGCTAATGCACTTTTAACGTCCATTTTCAGTCTAGAATATGATACATACTCACCGATAGACACTGCTTACTTTTCTTCATTCAAATTCAGAGGAGAAATGAACTTTTCCAATATTTCAGATGTTATTTACAATGTTGAAGATACCCTCAAAGAACCTGAAATTAACAGTTTAATTGATGAGAAAACTGGTAAATTTGTTAAAAACAAGTTCATAAACTTCTTACCTTATGAGGATAATGTGAAGCTTAAAATGGAGCTATTGTATGGTCCCGAAGATTTAATTAATGTGGTGAAGGAGAATTCTGTTTCTTTAGTGGGAAGTACTAAGTTTAAAAAGTGGAGATGAGTGTGGAGGGTGTAAAGTGGGATTTAAACAAGAAATATTTGGGGAATTTTTCGAAAAACTTGAAAAAGATGATGAAATCCCAGATTCCATAATTATTGAGCTTAAAAATCTCATTGAGAATGAACCAAACATTTCTAAAGAAAATATATTAGAAATAATAGGTATGGGTGTAAATAATGAAGATTAAAAGCATTGAAATTAATGCTTTTAGGGGTATTCCTTTTTTGAAACTGGATCTTCATGATGGTAAAGGATTAGTACTTCAAGGTGAAAATGGTACTGGTAAAAGTTCCATTGCCGATGCCATTGAATTTTTTTTTACTGGTGATATTACTCAATTAAAAGGTAAACAGTCGGTATCATTAAAAAAACATGGCACTAATGTTAATTTCACACCAGATGATCTTAAAATTGAGATGGTTATTAAACAAGATAATACTGATTATACAATTGAGAGAACCTTAAACTCTTCAGTGAAATACCCAGAATCTCTTGAAAACTATTTTAATGTTGCAGATAAGAGGACCTTTATTCTGAGAAGATCTCAGGTCCTTAAATTCATTGAAAGTTCACCTTCAGACCGTTATAACTTTATTGGAACAGTTTTGGGTGTTGAAAAACTAGAAAGTATTGAACTGGAGATGCAAAGAGCTCAAAAATATCTTAAACAAAAAATTAAAGAAAAAAATGATAAAATTATAAAAATTAAAGAAAAACTCTCTTTTTGTTTGGATTCCGAAATAGAAAATGAAAAAGACTTAATTCCAGCTATTAATCAATTATTTGGAAGTAAGGAGGACTTTCAACTTGAATCTGTTGATGAAATTGAAGACTGTTACAAAAAATTGGATAGTTTAGCAAATCAAGATAATATAGATAAATTTAATGCCATAAAGGAAATTTCTAGTTCAATTGAAACAATAAATACATTAAATGATGATATAATGAAAGAATTTCATCAAGCAGATTCTTTAAAGACTGAAATTCTGGAAATTCATGGAATTTCTGATTTACCTCTTATAAAAATTCTAAGAAATGCTAAAGAGATTCTTCAAAGAATGGATCTAGAAAAATGTCCATTATGTGAACAAACTATCCATGGAGAAGAACTTCAAGCTAGAATTGATGAACGCCTGGAAACATTAGAAGATCTTTCAGGATCTAAAGAAAAGTTAAAAGAATCAATCAAATCATTAAAAAGATTATTTAAATCATTGCATAACTCCTTAAAGACAATAAATAATAATGTCTTGTTATTCGCTGAACTTGATAGCTTTTGTAATTATTTAAATTCAGAAATGGAACTTCTGCAAATATTTACAGATGAAATTAACTATCAAATCTTCCTTCAAGGGGCAATAACAAGGGAAGATTTAAACAATCGGATTGAACAACTTGAAAGAATTTTAGACCCCATAAATAATTTGATAAATGATATTAAAGCAAGTTTAGAGAATTCTAATAATGAGGATAATATTATAAGTATCCTAAAAGTTCTCCGAGAAGTTAATGATAATTATTTAAAATTATTGAATATTCAAAAACAGATTTCTATCTTCCAAAAACACGAACAAATCGCTGCAACTTTATTTTCCACATTTTCTGAAGTCAAAAAACAGAAAATCCAGGAAATTTATGATTCAATTGAGCAGGATATTCAATACTTCTATGATTCACTCCACCCCCATGAGTCTCATAGAAATATTAAATTAGGTGTCGACCCGGGTAAAAGATCCAGCACTAATTTGAAGATGGAGATATTTGGTAGAGATGATGAAGATCCTAGGGGCTTGAACAGTGAAGGACATCTTGATTCTTTAGGATTATGTGTATTTTTGGCCCTGGTTAACAAATTTAACCATGATTTTCCTATTGTTGTTCTTGATGATGTGGTAACTACTGTTGATTCTAGACATCGTGAAAAAGTTTGCAAACTGCTGTTTGAAGAGTTTAAAGATAAACAATTCATAATAACTACTCATGATGCTATTTGGTTTGATCAATTAAGGGCTGCTCAACGTGCTTACAAACTTGATAACAAATTCCGGAATATGAATATCGTTAGTTGGGATTTGGAAGGTGGCCCAATTCTAAAACCATATGTACCAATAAAAAATCGAATTCAGCAAAAGATAGAAGCTGGAGATCGAAATTGTGCAGGTAATGAGGTTAGGCGCTATTTAGAATGGTTGTTGGACGAAATTTGTAAGAATACAAACGCACCAGTACCTCTTAATCCGGATGGACGATATGAAGCCAAAGTTTTGTTCGACTCTGCTCGAAATAGGTTGATAGATAAAGTTAAGGACCAAGTATTCAAGGAAAATGTTATTGAAACATTCCAAAACCTGGAGAAAACTATGATTATGGGAAATATCTTATCCCATAATAACCTTTTTGCAGGAAACATTTCTATTAATGAGGTTGAAAACTTCTGGAAATCTGTTCAGGAAATTGAGGAACTTATGAGCTGCCCTAATTGTGGGAAACCTCTCAAACAGTATAAAGAACTAGAGATTTTGCGGTGTTCTAAAATTAACTGTCAGAACCCTTTGATTATTAGGTTTAAATGAATTCTTAAATGACTTAGCTTTTAGAAATTTAATATTAAAAATTTAATTATAAAAGTGGTTTTATGGATAAAGGGTCTACTAAATACAAAGTTATGAATGATGAAGAGAAAGAATTAGCTGTTCAAATGTATATTCAAGGTTTAAGTCAAGCTAAAATAGGAAAAAAATTAGGTTTTAGTGCGGCCACTATTGGTAACTTATTGAAAAATCAAAATGTTCCTATTCGTAGTAATAAGTTAAGTGAAGAAGAAAAAGACCAAATCGTTGAATTATATCAACAAGGATTGGGGATCAGTAAGGTTTCAGAGAAATTAAAAAGATCTGATAATTCTGTTAAAAAAGTATTGGGAGAACGGAATATACAAATAAGATCTAGTAGGGGGTTATCTGAACAAAAACAAAGGGAAATTTTAGAATTACATGAAAATGGATTAACAGGTGTTGATATTGCAAAGAAATTTGGTATTCATCAAACCACAGTATCATCTATTTTAAAAAAATATAATAAAACAACTTCTAGACGCAGAATTTCTGAAGAAGAAATTGAAACTATTATTAAACTTTACGAAGATGGGTTAAGCACTTCTAAAATATCAGAAAAATTAAAAAGAACACATGTTACCGTGCTTAGAATTCTAAAAAGTCACAATATTTCACTTCGGAGAAAAAACGAAGTAAATGCAGAAGTTATAGATAATGTTATAAAAATGCATAAAGATGAATTTACTCTTGAAGAGATTAAAAAAGAAACATCACTGGGTGTTTCCACTATTAGGACAATCTTAAAAGTTGATGATGTTTCTAATTATTATAAGAAGAAAATTGTTGAACTTTACAATGAAGGTTTGGAACAAAAATCAATATCTGAAAGAGTGAATATTAATTCTAAAGTTATTGGTTTGATTCTTAAACAAAGTGGAGTGAATTTAAATTCATTCAGATTATCTGAGGATAAAAAACATAAAATCGTTGAAATGTATAACACTGGCTTGAGCCAAACTGAAGTAGCAAAACAATTTAAAGTATCAGAAATTTCAGTGAATTTAATTTTACACGAACGAGGAGTTTTAAGAACTAGAATACTGACGAAAAAAGATGAAGATCACATCGTTGAATTATATACTAAAGGATTAAGTATTAGCAAAATTTCTGATGAATTAGGGTACTCGCAGAAAACTATTAACAAAATTTTTAAGAAAAAAAAAGTTAAGACCAGATCTAATAAAAGATTGACGGAATCTGATGAAGATGTGATTATTAGTCTTTATAATGAAGGATATAGTATGAATCGCCTTTCTGAATTAGTAGGTTATTCTGTTATGACGATTCGTAGTGTATTGATTAAAAACAACGTTGAAATTCGAAAGAAATCTGAAGCAGTTTCTAAAGCCAAAAAAACTGATGAACGTGTACAAAAACAAATTGTTGAACTATATAAGTCTGGATTAACTCAAAGAAAAGTCTCAGAAGAAGTAAAAGTTTCTGAAGTTACTGTTAGAAAGATTCTTCGTGAGCATGATGTAAGTCGTAAAAATCGTTTTTAAAATTCTTAAAGGTCTACGAGATATCCATTTTAATATATGCTAATATATAATTGATATTAATAAGATTGATTTAGGCATCAAAAATTTATTCAAAATCCTGGATTATTTTTTGGATTGTGTTTTTAAATTTAGGTAGCCATTCTATGCTCCATTCAATGAGGAAATCTTTTTCTATTTCTGAAAGATTCAATATATCTGCTTCAGCATCACAATATAAATTAATTCTAGTTGCTTTAACTCCTTCTTTTTTATCAAATTCAATCTCTGCACCTACATCATTTTCTATAAAGTCTTTTTTGACGACAATCCTGTCGAAAATTTCGTGTGGGTGCATTTTAGCATTCCCTTTTATATATAAATTTATTAAAAATGATCCGTGACTGAATTTTAAAATATATTCTAATCCACTTCCCCCTAAACACATGATCAAATAACTTCTATTTACTGACCACATTCCCGGTTTAATATTGGGATAAACTTCTTTAAATCGATTTACAAGCTTAATCCAAAACTTTTCATATTTTATTTGCCGATCAGATAATTTGGTTTCCCTTTTAACTTGTTTTTCCCATTCATCAGGTTTAGCAACTACTAGAAATTCAAGGGCAGGATCACTATCCCCAACTCTAATCAATCTAGGTTTTATACAAAAAAAGGCAATATTTTCGTTTGATATCTGGTTTAAATGGTTAATTGCAGTTAAGTGTTCGTTGTTAAAGTTTTCTGCTATCCAAACAACAACTTCTGCATTAATACCGGCCATGTAGGTCATTAATTGACCAAGATGAGTGTGATTAGTGGTGCCGTACTGGTTTTCAATGGCGATTTCCTATCTGTACCTGCTTCATAGGCTAATATATCCAGGCGATAATTACCAATGGGTACTTCAGTTTCAGCATCAGCAATATCAATTCCTATTACATTACCCAAAAAATCAATATTTTTTTGAAGCCAGGGAGTAAAATCACGGTCTTCAAATTGGAACAGATCATTTAAGGGAAATTCATTGATAGTTGCTAAATTGATTTCTTTTGCCATATACTCACCTTATTTTAAATATTAACCGCAGTTTGAGTCATTTTTTATTAATTTTTATAATAGTACTATCTAGAAATTCTATATACATTGAATAGCATTTATAATTTTGAAAACCGTAAACACAAACATTATTTATGCTAAATACAAATTAATTTCATCACATCTTTACTTGGAGTATTAAATGATGAAATATAGTGCCGGATTGATTTCAAAGTCATATTGGTATTTAGAATCCAAAAAAACAGCCAAGTATATGTTAGATGGTTTGA
>SWCH01002511.1_pt2 | contig 13348 bp, 12 predicted proteins | sample 4690051 | NCBI WGS metagenome assembly SWCH01 (sample SAMN10267282, study PRJNA491770) | bioreactor metagenome | isolation source: DHS bioreactor inoculated with | place: Japan: off Shimokita Peninsula | reverse complement strand
AGTTTTAAATTTTTAGTCAACATACATGAATTATTTAATAATTCTGGCTAAAAATCTGCCTAGGTAACAAGACTTTTAGTATATTTTTTATTATTTGATAAAAGATATACTAGGAGTCTTTTTTTAACTACAATATTATGAATTTTTAAATTATAAGGAGCGTAAAAAATGTACTATCAAAGAAACATAAGCGACACATGCCTAAAAACTGAAACAAATCAAAGTACGGGTTTATCTCAAGAAGAAGCAAAAAAGCGGTATGAAGAAAATGGACCAAATGCTTTAGTAGAGAAAAAGCCCAAAACTAAAATTGCCATGTTTTTATCACAATTAAAAGATACAATGATATACATACTGTTTGCAGCAGCAACCGTTTCAGCAATTTTAGGAGAGTATAGTGACTCAGTAATAATTTTAATCGTAGTTCTATTAAATGCAACTATAGGTATGATACAAGAATCAAAAGCTGAGCAGGCGCTCGAAGCTTTAAAAAAACTTTCAAGCCCATTTGCTGCTGTGAAACGTGATGGAAAGATAATAGAAGTTCCTGCTTCAGAACTTGTTGTTGGTGATATTGTTTTATTAGAAGCAGGTAGAATTATTCCGGCAGATTTAAGACTTATATCTTCTATAAACTTAAAAATTGAAGAGTCCGCATTAACCGGAGAATCAGTTCCCTCGGAAAAAGATTGTAATTATATTGCAACAGAAGAAATAGGTATTGGAGATCAAATCAACATGGCATTCTCATCTACTAGCGTAGCCTATGGTAGAGGTGAGGGTGTAGTAGTCCATACAGGAATGAATACTGAAATTGGAAAAATTGCAACTTTAATCAGCCAATCATCAGATGAAATGACTCCTCTTCAAAAAAGGCTTGAAGATTTAGGAAAAGTTCTTGGTATATTGGCAATAGTTATATGTGTTGCAATGTTTGGAATAGCAGTTGTTCAAAAACGTGATATAGTTGATATGCTTTTAACTGCTATTTCATTGGCAGTTGCAGCGGTTCCGGAAGGATTACCTGCAGTAGTAACAATAGTTTTAGCTCTTGGTGTTCAAAGAATGGTAAAAGTAAACACAATAGTGAGAAAGTTGCCGTCTGTTGAAACTCTAGGTGCAGTAAGTATAGTTTGTTCAGATAAAACAGGTACCCTTACACAAAATAAAATGACTGTTACTAAAATCTATTTAAATAATCAACTTAAAGATGTAAACGAACTATCTCTTGAAAAAGATAATTTATTTATAAATGGTTTTGTACTTTGTAATGATGCTTCTACAGCTAATGGTTCCAGAATTGGAGACCCTACAGAAATTGCCCTTTTAGATATGGGAACTAAAGTAGATGTAACCAGAGAAGGTCTTGAAACTACAAATCCAAGAATAAATGAGCAATCATTTGATTCAACTCGAAAAATGATGACAACTGTACATAAAACTCAAGACGGTAATATTATTAGCTACACAAAAGGAGCTATGGATATAATTCTTGAAAAGTGCAACAAAATCATACTTAACGGAAAAATAGAAGATATAAATCAAAACCATATAAAAGATATTTAAAATGCCGCTACAAAAATGGCCAGAGGAGCTTTAAGAGTTTTAGCTTTAGCTATAAAAGAAAATGATGATTCTGCTACTGAGGAAAATCTTGTTTTCACAGGGTTAGTGGGAATGATAGATCCTCCGCGTCCTGAAGCAAAAGATGCTGTTAGTGTATTCAAAAGTGCCGGCATAACAACAATTATGATTACCGGAGACCATAAAGATACCGCTCTTGCTATAGCAGAAGAACTTGGAATTGCAGATAGTGAAAAACAATGTATAACAGGTAGTGAGCTAAATGATTTAACTCAAGAAGAGCTAAATCAAAAAGTTAGCAGTCTTCGTGTTTTTGCTCGTGTATCACCTGAAAATAAAGTTATGATTGTAAAAGCTTTTAAATCTCATGGTAATATAGTTTCAATGACAGGTGACGGAGTTAATGATGCCCCTTCTCTAAAAGCTGCTGACATAGGGGTTGCAATGGGTATAACAGGTACTGATGTTGCTAAAGGAGCAGCTGACATGGTTCTTACAGATGATAACTTTGCAACTATTGAACGTGCTGTTGAAGAAGGTAGAAACATTTATGAAAACATAAAGAAAACCGTATTATTCCTTCTTTCATCAAACTTTGGAGAAGTTATATCCATGTTTACAGCAATTGTTGTAGGTCTGGCAGCACCACTTCAAGCTATACACATACTTTGGGTTAATTTAATAACAGATTCGCTGCCGGCTTTGGCACTTGGTGTTGACACAAAAGATAAAGATATAATGAGACTGAAACCCAGAAACCCCAGCGAAAGCTTGTTTGCAAACGGTGGAATGATTTTCACTCTTTATAATGGTTTTGTAATTGCAGGTATTACATTAGGTGCATTTTTATATTTTCCTATACAACACCTTATTGCTGATGGAACTCAAATAACATTAGATTCAATTAAAACAATGTTATTAAGCCCAAATGATATTATGCATGCACAGACATATGCTTTTGTAACTCTGGGTACATCACAATTATTCCATGCTATAGGTATGAGAAACACAAATAAATCTTTATTTAAAATGAATCACTTTGATAACAAAGCAATGATTATTGCCTTTATAATAGGTTTGGCTCTTCAAGTAGCAGTTACAGAAATTCCTATTTTAATAGAAGTTTTTGAAACTGTACAGCTTTCATTAAGAGAATGGATAGATTTATTGTTATTGTCAATGGTACCATTATTATCACATGAGATTTTTGTATTAATAAAATTTATTATAAGAAAAAATAAATAATATAAAAAAAGGAGCAGGCACATAAGCTTTGCTCCTTTTTTCATTAACTATTTAATCATCTTTTTTCACCTTTGCGTTTTCTGATCTAACAATTATATCCTACTCACTTTCCTTATTTTCAAACAAAAAGAACCGTCCCCAAATTTGCTTAACTTACAATTTTATAATATGTTCTTGATGTCAATAGATATACTATTGTATATAATACCGCAAATACTGTAATTGTCAAAACGGTACAAACAGCAAACAATGGCACATTTGTCATACCAAATATTAACAAAAGTCTTGTTATAACTTTAAATGCAAATGCAATATGAATTACAGCAGCCATGAGAGGAAGAAAAAACACTGCTAGAACCTGACTCCTGATAGTACCTCTTACTTCTTCACGGTCCATTCCCACCTTCTGCATTATTTCGAAACGTTCTTTATCATCATACCCTTCAGCTATCTGCTTGTAGTAAATTATCAGCACTGTTGCCATTATAAACAACAACCCTAAAAATATTCCCAGAAAAAACAATCCTCCATAAATAGTGTAAAAGCTTGCCTTAGACACCTCAGCTCCGTTTGCACGTCCTGCTGCATCTAATTTTTTCATCTCGCTGTTTAAATTATTGACAATATTTATTTGTTCCTGCTCACCTGCATCGGTATCGAATCCGTAAAAATATGAAAGTCCTCCCATTTCCTCATCATTAATTTCTAAAGAATTATATACATTCTCAACAGTATTTATATTATCAACTATTACATAGTAGCTTTTCGTTAACCTATCTGATATATTGCTTACAGAATCAAGCGAGCTGAGATATTCCTTTATTGATAATTCATATCCATCTATGTTTAAAACACTGCCTAAATTATTTCCGCTTTCTGTATAAACCAGCGATTCGCCGTTTTCAAGAGAAATTGACTTATTCTCCAGCTTATTGTACTCATCCTGAGTAATAAATACTAATGAAACAATATTATCTGATGTATATGAATTGTAATCAGCCTTCATAAAGTTTAAACCTTCCTGAATGGCAACAAAACTCATAGAGCGGAAACGCAGCACATTAATTTTGTCAATATTAACGTCTGATGTTTGCTGTTCAATTAATTTGTCCAATTTTAAAGCCTGTTCTTGTGATACATCACTTGCAATAACTTCAATATTTCTGGGAAATCGTGTTTTTAAAACATCCTCCATACCCGCATACAGAGATACAGTTGAAGAAATCATAACAATGACTGCTGTTGACAATATACAGATATTGGCAAGCCCTGCAGCATTTTGCTTCATACGATAAAGCATACCTGAAACAGAAACAAAATGCCTTGGTTTGTAGTAATACCTTTTATTTTTTCTGAGCATTTTCAAAATCGCAATACTGCCAGAAGTAAACAGACAGTATGTTCCTGTCATAACTAAAACAACTGCAACAAAAAACAAGTTCAGTGCCGCTACCGGATTTTCAGTCACAACAGCTATATAGTATCCGGCAGCAAGGCATACAGCACCTATAGCTGTCATAATCCACTTTGTTTTTGGCTCCTTTTCACCTGCATTTCCCCCTTTTAACAGCTCAATCGGTTTTGATAAATGAACCTGCCCGATATTGTAAACAAGGTTAATCAAAAATATTCCGACGAATAAAGCTAGTGTTACCAATACAGCTGCCATTGGAATTTCAAAACCAAATGTTGCCTCAAAGGATATCAATTTAAAAAGCAGCAAAATCATGAGCTTGCTTAAAAGTATACCTGCTGCCAAACCGGTTACAATACTTAAAGCAGCCGTGAATACTGTTTCATAAAACATTATTTTTGCAACATGCTTCTTTTCCATCCCCAGAATGTTGAATAGTCCAAATTCCTTTTTACGTCTTTTGATTAAAAAACTATTTGTGTAAAAAAGAAAAATAAGCGAAAAAATTCCTATCACTATTGCACCGAAAGACAAAATACTTCTTACAGTGCCGTTGTCACTTACAACACCCAGACTATTAGCAGTCGTCAGGAAACACATGTTGTAAAACATCACAACAGTGCCTATGCAGGTTAAAATGTAAGGAATATATGTTTTAGAATTCTTTTTTATATTGTTTACAGCAAGCTTTTGATAGAAAAATCTATTCATTTTCCCCACCGCCTGTTGCAATTCTCGTGAGGGTATCAGAAATTTTCTGATACAATTCTTCATTTGTCATATTTGCTTTATATAGCTGGTGATATATGCTGCCGTCCTTTATGAACAAAACCCTCTTTGCATGACTTGCCGCCTTTACACTGTGTGTAACCATAAGTATGGTCTGACCGTCGTTGTTTATTTCAGTAAACATCTTCAGTACCCCATCAGAGGAACGGGAATCCAGCGAACCTGTAGGTTCGTCTGCTAAAATTATTTCAGGACTTGTTATGAGAGCCCTGGCTATTGCCGTTCTTTGTTTTTGACCGCCGGAAACCTCATATGGATATTTATTTAATATATCTTCTATTTCCAACCTTTTTGAAATAGGTTTTAATTTTTCATTTATTTCTTCATATGGTTTCCCTGCCAAAACCAGCGGCAAAAATATGTTGTCTTGAATTGAAAATGTATCAAGCAAATTGAAATCCTGAAATACAAATCCCAGGTTATCTCTTCTAAATGCTGAAATTTCTTTTTCATTTATAGATACAATATTTTTCCCGTTCAGCAATATTTCACCGCTTGTAGGCTTATCCAGTGAGGCAAGAATATTTAAAAGCGTTGTTTTACCTGAACCTGATTCCCCCATTATTGCTGCATATTCTCCCTGCTCAACAGAAAATGAAATATTAGAAAGAGCATGAACAAGATTTCCTCCAAAGCGTGTTGTATATGTTTTTTTTACATTTTTAACTTCTAAAAGTGACATAGTAACCTCCAATAATTTAGTTCTTGTTCATAATATCAAAAAAGAAAATGACATACCATAACTTTGGCTTACATTTTCTTATAGTTTCTTACAATTTGGTAAGGTTATTCAAAGTAAATGCCTTTAGATTGCAACCCTATTTTTACTTTAGTTCCTCTTCCCACCTCTGACTCAATTTCAATTGTATGCGATAGTTTTCTTAAAATTTGTCTGCATAAATGCAGTCCTATACCTGTAGACTTCTTATCTGCTCTGCCGTTGTAGCCTGTGAACCCTTTTTCAAAAACCCTTGCCAGGTCTTCTGCTTCAATGCCGATTCCCGTATCTTCTATAACCAATGTGTCAATATGATTTTCGTCCATATAAATTGATATTTCTCCTGAGGTAGTGTATTTAAGAGAATTTGAAAGTATTTGTTCCACAACAAACACAAGCCATTTTTCATCAGTAATTACTTCACAGTTTAGGTTTTCGTAATTAAGCTTTATTTTTTTGCGTATAAAAAGCTTTGAATACTTTCTTACAGCCTGCTTTACAATATTATCAAGGGAATATTTTTCAAATAGCAAATCAGTGTTTAAATTTTCCAATCGAAGGTACTGAAGAACCATTTCAACATATTGCTCTGTTTTAAAAAGCTGTTCCAGCAGTTCATCATTAGCCTCTGATTTTTCAGACTGCAAAATAAGGCGCATTGCCGCAATGGGTGTTTTTATCTGATGAGCCCATATTGTGTAGTAATCTACCATATCTGAATAAGATTTATCCTTTTCATTAATAATTTCTAATCTTCTTTTATCAATTTCTATAATCAGCTCCTGATAATCCTTCTCTATTAAATTTATTGTTGGCGGAAAATTATATTCTGCCATACCAATGCTGTTTTTTAATTTTACAAGTGCCAAATGCTGTCTGTAAAAAATAATGAAATGAAATATTACCATAATTGCAATAAACACCCCGGTTAGAACCACCGCATAAGCAACCGGCTCCAAAGGAATGGAATAAAGAGTAAAAACTACAAGGAAAATAATCAATGATATTATTCCAGAAATTATAATAATTGTATTTGTCTTTATATAATAAAAGATCACCCTTAAAAATTCATTCATGCTAATCCACCAAATATCCAAGCCCTTTTTTTGTTTTAATAAAATCATCCAAACCTACATCATAAAGTTTTTTGCGAAGTCTGGTAATATTCACCGTCAGTGTGTTGTCATCAATAAACTGGTCGCTTTCCCAAAGATGCTGCATTATTTCATCACGGGATACTATCTTACCCTTGTTTTCCATCAATAAATGCAAAATTCTATAATCATTCTTGGTAAGCTCAATTTTATGATTTTCAAAGGTAAGAGTAGTATCATTCAAATTTAAAACAACGCCTTTATGTTCAATTGCATTTATTTGACTTTGAAGTGAGTAAGACCTTCTTAACATTGCCCCAAGTTTCGCAGTCAGTACATTCAGATCAAAAGGCTTCACTATAAAATCATCTCCACCCATGTTCATTGCCATTACAATATTCATATTGTCACCTGCAGATGAAATAAATATAACCGGGACTTTGGATATTTTTCGTATTTCCCCGCACCAGTGAAAACCATTAAAAAATGGCAGCATCACATCAAGCAGAACTATGTGAGGTTCAAACTCTTTAAACTGCTCAATAACATTTTTAAAATCATCTACGTAAATTACATCATAATCCCATTTGGAAAGATGATCCTTTAAAGTCCTTGCAATGGTTAAGTCATCTTCAACAATCATAATTTTATACATAATTCCTCCAAATTAAATCCACATAATTTTATATAGTATAAAGCTTTTTCCATATTTTATCAAGGTTAATCAAACAACTAAAAAATCTGTTTTTTAAAATTATTTTTTTTAATAAAAACATCCCTAAATTTTGCATGAAAAAAAGAGCAAGTACATAAGCTTTGCTCCTTTCATTATAGCTATTTAATCTTCTTTTTTATCTTCAGTCACTTCAGGTATTTCTTCTACAACTTCTTCAGTTTTAGACCCTTTTCCCTTTTTAGTAACACTACCTATTGCCCATTTTGAGAAATTAATTCTTTGTTTTCCATGAGTCATTTCTAAAGTAACTATTTCATCATTTACTTTAACTACTTTACCATGGATTCCACCAATTGTAATAACTTCATCACCTTGTGACAGGCTGTTTCTCATAGCTTTTACTTCTTTGTCCTTTTTTTTCTGGGGTCTGATCATTAAAAAGTACATCGCACCAAATAAAACGACCATCATAACTACACTTGTTAATTGTTGTGACATAGTGCCTCCTAAAATTTAATTAATCTTATCTAATATCCATAATTTCCATAAAACTCTTTTTTAAAGTTAATGAAATTATTTTCCTCAATACTTATTCTAATACTTTTCATCAAATTAATCAAGAAAAATAAATTGTGAATTGTGGCAAGCCTTGCTCCCAAAATCTCATTTTCATTGAAAAGATGCCTCATATAAGCTTTAGAATAATTTCTGCATGTATAGCAGTTACAATTAGAGTCTATAGGCGAAAAATCACGTTTATATTTAGCATTTTTAATTGTGACCTGCCCTCTGCTCGTAATAAATGCTCCATTTCTAGCCATTCTCGTAGGCAATACACAGTCTGCCATATCTATACCCCTTTCAACTGCTTCAAAAAGGTAATCAGGACTTCCAACTCCCATCAGATATCTTGGTTTATCCTTAGGAAGCAATTCTACTGTGTAATCCATTACTTCACACATCATATCTCTGGGTTCGCCAACGCTTAAACCTCCTATGCCATAACCTGGGAAATCAAGTTCAGTAAGCTGCTTTACACTTTCTTTTCTTAAATCTTCATACATACCACCTTGGACTATACCAAAAAGAGCTTGATTTTCTGTATTTTTATGATATTCCTTACATCTCTTTGCCCATCTGGTGGTTCTTTCCATAGAATTTTTAGCATACTCATATGTTGCAGGGTATGGCACGCATTCGTCAAATGCCATCATAATATCTGAACCAAGGCTATTTTGTATTTCCATTGATTTTTCAGGGCTTATAAAATGTGTTGAACCATCCACGTGAGATTTAAACTCAACACCTTCCTCTGTTATTTTTCTTAAATTTCCAAGACTAAATACTTGAAAACCACCGCTGTCAGTCAGAATCGGTCTGTCCCAATTCATAAATTTGTGAAGACCGCCTGCTTCTTCTATTAAGTCATGTCCCGGTCTGAGATACAAATGATATGTATTACCCAATATTATCTGAGCTTCAATATCTTTTAATTCTTCCGGAGTCATAGCCTTTACAGTTGCCTTTGTACCAACAGGCATAAATATAGGCGTTTCTATATCTCCGTGATTAGTATGTATCTTTCCAAGTCTTGCTTTACATTCTGAAGACTCTTTTATCAATTCAAAATTAAACATAATTCACCTACTCTTTATTTTATTATCATTGCATCTCCAAAGCTGAAGAACCTGTATTTATTTTCAACAGCAATATTATATGCATTCATTATATTATCCTTACCTGCCAAAGCACTTACAAGCATAATAAGTGTAGATTCCGGCAAATGAAAATTTGTAATAAGTGAATCTACAACCTTAAATTTATATCCCGGATAAATAAATATATCCGTCCAGCCATTTTGTGCTCTGACTAATCCTTTATCATCTCCAATGGTTTCCAGTGTTCTAGTGCTGGTAGTACCCACAGAAATAACCTTATTTCCTCCAAGTTTAGCCTTATTTATTTTTTCAGCTTCACTTTCTGAAAGTTCATAATATTCAGAATGCATTTTATGTTCCAGAATATATTCAGCCTTAACCGGTCTAAAAGTCCCCAGCCCAACATGTAGGGTTAATTTTGCAATTACAACACCTTTTTCTTCTAATTTTTTTAATATTTCATTGTTAAAATGGAGTCCTGCCGTTGGCGCAGCTGCTGAACCCGGATGCTCTGCATATATAGTTTGATATCTATTTTTATCTTCTAATTTTTCATGTATATACGGAGGCAATGGCATCTCACCTAATTGATCTAATATTTCTTCAAATATTCCATCAAATTCAAATTCTATTATTCTATTTCCATCATCATGAACATCTATAATTTTTCCTGAAAGTAAATTTTCCTTAAACACAAGTTCTGCCCCAACTTTTGCTTTTTTGCCTGGTTTAACAAGGGTTTCCCATTTTTTATCATCCAAGCGTTTTAATAACAACAATTCAATGACAGCACCTGTATCTTTTCTCACTCCAAACAACCTAGCCGGCAAAACCTTAGTATCATTAATAACAATGCAATCACCTTTATTAAGATAATCTACAATGTCATAAAAATGCTTATGTTCTACTTCTCCGGTAACTTTATCCAAAACTAACAATCTAGAATGGTCTCTGTCCTTCAGTGGTGTTTGCGCTATAAGTTCTTCCGGCAAATCATAGTAAAAATCACTTGTTTTTGAATTTATTTCTATCATCTAATATTAACTCCAGTATAATAATATTTTAGTATTTCTTCATATGTAAAACCTTGTGTTGCCATTTCTTTTGCTCCGTATTGGCTCATACCAATTCCATGTCCCCAACCTCTGCCGCTGAATTTATACTCCGATGTATTGTTGTTTTGAATTGATACTCCTGTTTTACTAATAAAGGCTGTACTATTTTTATTTATACTTGTGGTTTCTGTACTTGAAATTAAATACTTTCCATCAATACTGCCTGTATCTAATACTGTAGACAAATTAACTTCCACAAAAGAATCATCTAATTCTTCATCATCTAAATCCACAATAATATCTAATATACCACTTCCAGTGTTTTTTTCTTTTTGTATATCATCGTTTTTACTTAATTGTGCAAATGATTCATTTGTAAAATAAAAAAAGTTGCTGTTTTCAATTGTAAACCATGAGCTCAATAAGAAGTCATAGCCAAGAACCCTTCTTACATTTTCCTTCTTATATGTAATTTTACCCTTATCTGTTAGAAATATGCACTCCAAGACTCTGTAATTCTCAGAAACTTTAGATATTTCAATACCGTATAAATCTTTTATATCATTGCCATCATCTTGAAGTTTTCCAATTATGTAATCCTTTGTAGCAACCTTATTCCATTCAGTTTGAGGAGAAATATTAGAATATTCATCCTTTACGCTTCTCAAATAAGGTATAGTTTCAAACCAAATATTTTCAGAATTTTCCGTGCTTCCACCACTAGACGAGTGAAAAAAAGCTTGTATTAATTCATCATCATAGTATATTTTTTGTCCCTTAGTTTCGTCAATCGCCTCATTAATATCCGCATATTCACTTTCATATCCCCTATAAACTTGGCTATCCTGACTATCCTCAAGGTCGTACCCATAATTTGCTTTATAATTTAAGCATGACATGGCATATGTTCTTGCTGCTAAAATTTGAGCTTTAATCGCCTCAATTGGCCATGACGTAACAATTTCATTGGGAACAACTCCATATAAATAACTTTCTAAATCTACATAATTTATAGATATAAGCTTTGATTCCTCAATTATATAAAATCCCATCATTCCTCTGTATGGTCTTTTATCAATACTTATCATGTTGAATGATAAATTGCTGTTATATGATGTAAAATAAATATTGTAATTATTGCTGTACATAAATACAATGTCATTTTCACTATTATAAACAACAACATTTTTATTTTTGCCACAAAGTATTTCACCATCTAAATTATTATTATTAAGTTTATTAATAGTGTCAACAGCAGAATTTTCATCTACATAAGACCCAATACTTATTTCATACCGTTCACCATTGTAATATGGATAAAAACATAAATCAACACTTTTTTCCAATTTTTTTATTTTTGCTTGGGTTTCTTCAAATGAATCAAACTTCTCATTCTTTAATTTCACATGATAAGGACCAATTACCGGGTTCTTTAATTGTACATTTAGATTATTATCATAATATGTATCTAATAAGAAATTAAGTTCTGTGTCTAATTGAAACAGCTCAACTAATTCATTGCCACTTTTCTCATAAACACGAATATTGTCATAGCCTTTTAACATTGCATGTTCATTATAACCTCGTGGAGATCTGATTCTCACCCTTACATAAGCATCTGCATCTAAACCATAGCATATACTTATGGAAAATACCAATAAAACTATAAAAATTATCAAGCTTTTAGCAATTTTTTTCATCTCTTCACCCTTCAAAGTTCATGCCTATTTGGTTGTTTTTTTCATTTTTAGTTTTATTCACATGTCTATATCCTAATTCAGTTACAATCCTACCTCTAGGTGTTCTGTTTATAAAACCTATTTGTAACAAGTATGGTTCATACACATCTTCAATTGTTCCTTTTTCTTCTCCTATAGATGCTGCAAGGGTTTCTAATCCCACAGGTCCACCTTTGTAGTATTCTATAATTGTATTTAATATTCTTCTATCTAATTTGTCCAATCCAGTTCCATCTATTTCCAGCATTTTAAGGGCTTTATCCGCTGTTTGAGTATCTATTATACCATCACTTTTAACTATGGCATAATCTCTAACTCTTTTTAAAAGCCTGTTAGCAATTCTAGGTGTACCTCTTGACCTTCTTGCAATTTCTTCTGCGCCGGTTTCATTAATTTGTATATTAATTATGCCTGCAGAACGTAATATAATTTTTTTCAAATCCTCTGTATTATAAAAATCAAGGTTACACATTACACCAAACCTGTCTCTAAGCGGCGATGCAAGCATACCTGCTCTGGTAGTAGCTCCTATAAGTGTAAATTTAGGTAAATCAAGTCTTATAGACCTTGCAGACGGACCTTTTCCTATAATTATATCAAGAGCATAATCTTCTAACGCCGGATACATTATTTCTTCAACACTTTTATTTAATCTATGTATTTCATCTATAAACAAAACATCATTTTCATTTAAATTCGTAAGTATTGCCGCTAGATCACCGGGACGTTCAATTGCAGGTCCCGAAGTAACTCTAATATTTACACCCATCTCATTTGATATAATATTTGCTAAAGTTGTTTTACCAAGACCAGGAGGTCCGGACAGCAATACATGGTCCAGAGGCTGATTCCTTATTTTAGCAGATTCTATAAATATATTCATAGTTTCCTTAACCTTGTCCTGACCTATGTAGTTGACTAATTTTTGCGGGCGCAGACCTAGTTCTATATCCTCTTCCCCTTCATTAAGGGTACTTACGATAATTTCATTTTCTCTATCCATCATCATTCACCCTACCTATTAATGTTTTTTAACAATTCCATAATTATTTCATTTTCTGACTTGCCTTTAATATCAACACTTTCCAATGCTTTTTTTGCTTCAAGCTGAGTAAACCCTAAAGCAACTAATGCGTTTATTACATCTGATGAAGATTCTTTATCACTGCTTATGGTTGATACATATTCATCTAATACATAATCACCATTATCTAATGATTCTATATTTCCTACTTTATCTTTTAGCTCAAGAATTATTTTACTTGCCGTTTTCTTTCCTATTCCCGGCACCTTGGACATCTTAGTTGAATCATCTTTTAATATTATTGCTTTTATAGTATTAGTATCATACGTTGACAATATAGATAGACCTGCTT
>SWCH01000757.1_pt1 | contig 13382 bp, 7 predicted proteins | sample 4690051 | NCBI WGS metagenome assembly SWCH01 (sample SAMN10267282, study PRJNA491770) | bioreactor metagenome | isolation source: DHS bioreactor inoculated with | place: Japan: off Shimokita Peninsula | reverse complement strand
AAATACATAACTACATCACAGCAAATATGGATGTTATTTACATAATCATTAATTTGAAAGAATTAATGATATTTGTATTATTCATATAAATGTTCTTTTGGATTTAATTTTATTTCATCAGTGTATTCTAATATAGAATAAAATATTAATCAATGTTTTACAATTAATAAATAATGCTTATTTTGTACATATTATTAGTATATTATTCAATTTGCTCATTTTAATACGGACATGCTCAAATAATGTATTAATATCTCTTTATTACATGTTCTTTCAGTTAGTTATTTGATATCTTATCCGTATTACCTTTTTCCTCAACTTTATAATTCACATACTGACCCGTGTCTTGCAAAAACAATTCCACATCATAGTCTTTACCTTTTGAATCTTTTAAACCCTTAATACATGTTTGTTTTTCTGATAATAGATTTTTTGCATCTTGTTTTTTTAAAATGATTCCTCTATCTTTTAACATTCTATCTTCTTTCCAAATAGAGAATCTGCATGCTGGATAGTTTTTATATCCTGTGCAATAAAAACTTTTTTTATTTTCATATACTTCTCTTCCACATCTGGGGCATATGCCAATTATCTCTTTATTGCTTCTTTTATTCGTATTCATAAAGCTAATATTTTTTAATGTACTTGTTTTTCCTTCTCTTACTATTTCATCAACATATTTTTTTATATCATATATAAAGTCTCTTGATAATACTTCTTTATTTGCTATTTTGCTGAGCTGACTTTCCCACTCACCGGTCAAATCGGGTTTTTTTAGCTTATCATGAACAATTTCTATTAATTGAATACCATTTTTTGTAGGAACAAGATTTTTCTTATTTCTTTTAATATACCCAACAGATATTAATTTTTCTATTATACCTGCCCTGGTTGCCGGAGTTCCTAAACCTATAGATTTCATTTTTTCTTTTAATTTTTCATCTTCTATTTGTTTACCGGCAGTTTCCATTGCCGTCAATAAAGTTGCTTCATTATATGGTTTAGGTGGTGATGTCTTTTTCGTAAGAATCTTAATTTCCTTTGGAGTTATTTTGTCATTTACTTTTATATTAGTTGTTATTTCTTTATCATCGGTGTTTTCCTTAACCTTTCCTAAGATTATATCTTCAACCTCTTTCCACCCGGGTATAACAATTTTTTTTCCTCTTGCTTTAAATTTTTCATTTTCTATTTTTAGTTCTATATCTGTTTGGTCGTATTCCTGCTTTCTGTCCAATGTTGATATAAATCTTGCAACAACTAATGTTAATATATTTTTTTCTCTTTCTGGCAATTTAATATTACTGATATTTCTAATATTTGAAGTAACAATTATAGCATGATGATCTGTTACCTTTTTATCATCAATTACCCTTTTGTCTGCATTTATTTTCTGATTAATTACTTTATCAACACAATACTCAGAACCTTCCCAGCCTTGTTTAATATTCAAAAGCAAATCTGTAAGTTTATTTTTCATATCCTTAGTCAAATATCTAGAATCCGTCCTAGGATATGTTGTTAATTTATATTTTTCATATAAATTCTGTGCGGCTTCTAATGTTTGTTCTGCCGTATACCCATATCTTTTGTTGCCATCTCTTTGTAGTTCAGTTAAATCATATAATAAAGGTCTTTCAACTGTAGCTCTTTTAGTTTTAAGCTTTGTTATTATCCCTTCTTTATGTTCACACTTATTCTTTATTTTTTCCGCATCTTCTATATTTCTAAACCTTGTACCATCTTTATTAAACCAAGTCGCAAGAAACATTTCACAATCTGCTTCCAATTCATAAAATGGTTCTGAAATAAAATTATCTATTTCCTTTTGCCTTGACACAATCAAAGATAATGTTGGAGTTTGAACTCTTCCAATAGTCAGCATCTGATTATATTTAACGGTAAAAAGCCTCGTTGCATTAATACCTACCAGCCAATCAGCCTCGGATCGTGCTTTTGCAGATTGATACAAACTAAAAAATTCCTTATTATCTCTTAAATTATTAAATCCTTCTAATATAGCTTCATCTGTCATACTACTAATCCAAAGCCGTTTAACTGGTTTATCACAGCCTGAGGTTACGTAAACATAGCCAAAAATCAACTGTCCCTCACGTCCGGCATCTGTTGCACATATTATTTCACTTACATTTTTATCTAACAGCAATTTCTTTACTATTTCATATTGTTTTGTTGTAGAAGGATTAACGGAATACTTAAATTTCCTAGGAAATATAGGCAAGTCATTCATATTCCATGTTTTGTACTTTATATTATACTCTTCAGGATAAGAAAGCTGTATCAAATGACCAACACACCAAGTTATAATACATTCTTTACCTTCTATGTATCCATCTCTTGAGCCCTTTACTTTCAAAACCCTGGCTATATCTTTTGCTACCGATGGTTTTTCAGTTATTATTAATTTCATTGTATACCTTTCCTTCATCTATGAATCATAAAATCATTTAAAATATTTCATATTTAATCATTATAACATAAACATGTCAACTTGTCCCAATTAAAAAACTTTTTTTATATTTCTTTCTTTATATAAAATAAAACAAACTTACATTTGCATGTGTTGTTTTTGCATACGCATGTATTTATATTACAAAACTTTAGTGCCTAATATATTTTTGAACATTTAGTTGCTTTCCAATTGTTATTAACATCTTTCTATATTATTCATATAATAAAATAATCTTTAATTAATAGGGGGTAATTATGTTAGAAGGAAAACATGTTTTTGCAGGCAGTAATAGTTCAAAGGGATTTTTTAGTTATTTCGAACACATTATCAAACCTGAAAATGCAAACCGTATTTATATTTTAAAAGGTGGACCCGGCGTAGGTAAAAGTTCATTTATAAAAAAATTCGGCATTAAAATTTCATCTTTAGGTCATGAGGTTGAATATATTCATTGTTCCAGTGACGAAAACAGTTTGGATGGATTAGTTGTACCTGATTTGAAAATTGCATTTGTAGATGGAACTGCTCCTCATTTAGTTGACCCTAAGCTCCCTGGAGCGGTAGATGAAATAATTAATTTAGGTGCTTACTTGGATAATGACAACTTAGAAAAACACAAGGAACAAATTATTCAAATTAACAAAAACAAATCAGAGCTTTACAAAAGTGCTTATAGATATTTAGGAAGTGCTGGGCTTATTTCCGAAGAAATAAATGCTATATATGACCGTCATATAGATAATGATAAATTTGATACACTCTGCGATAAAATTTTAGATAAATTATTTACTAAAAAAGTAACGACAAATAAACCTGGTAGTATTAGGAAGATGTTTTCAGAAGCATATACTTCTAATGGGTATATAAAATACACTGATTATTTTTGCTCTAATTCAAAAATTTGGGCAATAATTGGTGAAAGTTCAAATTACACATCAAAGCTTTTGGAGAGAATAGTACAAGAATCAGTGAATAATGGGTATTACACTGAATGTTACTACAAGCCATTGACACCAGAAAAAATCCAACATGTTATTATACCAGAACTAAATTTACTTTTTAAGAGCGATGAAAGCACTGTAAATTGCAATTATGATGAAATAATCAATTTACATGAAATTATGGATTTGGAAAACATGAAGCCTCATATATCTGAAATAGAAAATAACTTACACCTATTTGATTTACTTATCAAAAATGCCTTAAATAAACTTTCCGAAACTGCAAAATACCACCAATTATTAGAAGTATTTTATGTTAATAGCATGAATTTCAGTAGTGTAGACAAATATTTAGAAAACATATTAGCTAGGTATGTTTAATTTTAAGTATATTTTTAAGGGGGTTTTTATATGATTTTAACATCCATGCATTATTTGTATATAGTCATGGTCTTTATTATTCTCGCAATTTTACTCATGAAAAAAGATATTGTTATTCCTTGCATAGTAGGTATTTTTGCAATGGGATATTTGTATTCAGGAAATATTGTTTTTGCTGTTCAAACAATTTACAATACCATAATTTATGCCGGTAATGAGTTTTGGGGCATAATAGTAATAATATCACTTGTTGTTTCTATGTCTAAAGCATTGCAAGAAATAGGTGCAGATGTGTTAATCATGTCTCCTATTAAAAAATTAATGGTAAACAGCACTTGGGCATTTTTTTCCATAGGTATAACTATGATGATTATATCATGGTTGGTATGGCCAAGTCCGGCAGTTGCCTTAGTAGGAGCCGTTTTGCTTCCTGCTGCTGTCAATGCAGGTCTACCTGTTATATGGGCAGCTGTAGCTATGAACTTATTTGGACATGGTTTAGCTCTTTCTAGCGATTTTTTTATTCAAGGAGCTCCTGCAATAACTGCAAAAGCTGCTAGTATAGGGGTATCTGAAATGATAAGTGCATCTATACCTCTTTGGCTAACAATGTCTGTAGTTACAATAACAACTGCTTTTATTATGTTAAGAAGGGACATGAAAAAAGAAGGATTTATTGAAAACAATATGTCTAATTTTACACCTTCAATTAGTAATGTAAAAGAAACGACTAAATTAATTAAGTTTATTTCAATAGTTACACCTATAGCTTTTGTGGCTGATATTATAGCTATGTGGAAATTAAATTTAAGAGGTGGAGATGCTACCGCACTTGTAGGTGGTACAGCCATAATAATAATGCTTCTCATCACTCTAACTAACTACAAATTTAATGATGCTTTGGAAAAGGTTGTTGATTATTTAAAGGATGGATTTGGGTTTGGTATCAAGGTCTTTGCACCTGTTATTATAATAGGTGGCTTCTTTTTCCTTGGGAATGAAGGCATAGCTAAAAATGTACTAGGTGAAAATGCAACTGGTTTATTAAATGATATCAGTATATTTATATCACAAAACATCTCTATGTCTAAAATTCCTGCTATAATTGCACAATCTTCTGTAGCTGTTATTACAGGTCTTGATGGTTCTGGATTCTCTGGTTTACCAATTGTAGGATCTCTTGCTTATACATTTTCCAATGTAATAAATATAAGCAAAGAAGGTTTAGCATCTCTAGGACAAATAGTTACTGTATGGGTTGGCGGAGGAACTATAATTCCTTGGGCTGTTATACCGGTTGCTGCAATATGCGGAATAAATGCTGCTGATTTGGCTAGAAAAAATCTTATACCTGTCCTGTGCGGGTTAGGTGCCACAATCATTGTTGCAATAATAATACTTTAACAATAAAATAGCAATAGCTGAGCGATTGAAGAGCAACAGAAAGGGCGCGTACGCGCCCTTTCTTATAGCCATTACTAACCTATTGTTCACATATCATTCAACTTATTGTTCAAGCAATCGTCTAAGATATTGTCCAGTATATGATTTTTTAACTTTTGATACTTCTTCCGGTGTTCCTTGAGCTACAATAGTTCCTCCACCATCTCCACCTTCTGGTCCTAAATCAATAATATAATCTGCGGTTTTTATAACATCAAGATTATGTTCTATTACTACAACTGAATTTCCAGCTTCTACGAGCCTGTTCAATACTTCTATTAGCATATGAATATCTGCTATGTGCAGTCCTGTTGTAGGTTCATCAAGTACATAAAGGGTTTTTCCGGTGCTTCTTTTACTTAGTTCAAATGCTAGCTTTATTCGTTGAGCTTCTCCTCCTGATAATTCTGTAGAAGGTTGGCCTAATTTAATGTATCCTAATCCTACATCCATCATTGTTTGAATTTTATTTTTTATTTTGGGGATATTTTCAAAAAAATCAAGTGCTTCTTCAACTGTCATATCAAGTACATCCGAAATATTTTTACCTTTGTATCTAACCTCTAAGGTTTCTCTGTTATAGCGTTTCCCTTTACATACTTCACAAGGCACATATACATCAGGTAAAAAATGCATTTCTATTTTAAGTATTCCATCTCCTCGGCAAGCTTCACAACGTCCACCTTTTACATTAAAACTAAATCTCCCTTTCTTATACCCTCTTTCTTTTGCTTCAAGAGTCATTGAAAATATATCCCTTATATGATCAAAGACGCCTGTATATGTTGCAGGGTTCGATCTAGGTGTCCTTCCTATAGGAGATTGATCAATACTTATTATTTTATCTATATGTTCAACACCTAACATTTCATTATATTTACCTGGTCGATTTCTGCTTCTAAATAATTTTTGATGTATTCCTTTACACAGGATTTCATTTATCAATGAACTCTTACCTGAACCTGATACCCCCGTTATACAGCACATCATTCCAAGTGGTATTTTTGCATCAACATTCTTTAGATTATTTTCTCTTGCACCTTTTATTTCAATAAATTTATCATTTAATGGTCTTCTCCTATCCGGAACTTCTATTTTTTTTCTACCACTTAAATATTGACCAGTTATTGAATGTTCACTATTTTTTATATCTTCAAAGGTACCTTGTGCAATAATTTCTCCGCCATGCACCCCTGCACCAGGACCAATATCCAGTATATAGTCAGAGCTTTCCATTGTTTCCTCGTCATGTTCAACTACTATTAATGTATTTCCTAAATCAGTTAAATTTCTTAAGGTTTTAATAAGCATGCTGTTATCTCTTTGATGAAGCCCTATACTAGGCTCATCTAAAACATATAAAACCCCCACCAAGCTAGAGCCTATTTGAGTCGCAAGTCTTATACGTTGTGATTCTCCGCCTGATAATGTGCTTGCATTCCTATCTAATGTCAAATATGTTAGACCCACATCAGATAAAAAGTTTAATCTTGAGTTGATTTCTTTTAATATTTGTTCTCCAATCATTCTCTGTTTTTCAGTTAAGTTCAGCTCACCAAAAAATTTTAAAAGTTTTACAACTGATAATTGAGTTACTTCATAAATATTTTTATTTCCAACTTTCACTGCTAAACTAATATCATTTAATCTTGCCCCATGGCAATCAGGGCATGGCGTATCATCCATATACTCTTCAATTCTTTCACGCATTTCAGCTGAATGTGTTTCTATATATCTTCTTTCTAAGTTATTGACAACTCCTTCAAATTCTCTGGTATATACTTTTGGTCCTTGAAATTTACTAACAAAATCAATAGTTATTTCTCTTCCATTTGTTCCATACAAAATTTCATCTAAAAATTCTTGCGGAGCTTCGCTAATTGGTTTTGTTACATCAAAACCATGATGGTCTCCAATAGCCTTAAATATTTGATAGTAATATCCATCCTCGTCTGCTCCATATGGAGTTATAGCTCTATCTGCAATTGATTTAGTCCAATCTGGAATAATTAAATCAACATCTATTTCTTTTTTTATTCCCAAACCATTGCAGGTTTTGCACATACCAAAAGGATTATTAAAGGAAAACATCCTTGGAGATATTTCCCCAAACCCTATTCCACAATCAGTACATGCAAATTTAGTACTCATCAAATATTCTTCTTGTCCTGTAACATCAATTAAAACCATGCCTCCTGATAATTGAAGAGCTGTTTCAACAGAATCTACAAGCCTTTTTTGTATGCCTTCTTTTATAATTATCCTATCAACAACAACTTCTATGTTATGTTTCTTATTTTTTTCAAGAGATATTTCCTCTTCTAAATCAAATGTCTCTCCGTCAATTCTAACTCTAACATATCCATCTTTTTTTATGTCACTTAATATTTTTTTATGAGTTCCCTTTGCACCTCTAACCATTGGGGCAAGTATTTGAATCCTGGTTCTTTCCTCATATTCTAATATTTTATCTGTTATTTGGTCTATAGTTTGTGTAGTTATTGGCTTTCCACATTTAGGGCAATGTGGTGTCCCAACTCTAGCAAAAAGGAGTCTGAAATAATCATATATTTCAGTAACAGTACCAACTGTAGACCTAGGATTTCTATTAGTTGTTTTTTGATCAATTGATATAGCGGGTGATAATCCTTCTATAGATTCTACGTCTGGTTTTTCCATCTGACCAAGAAATTGACGGGCATATGAAGATAAACTTTCCACATACCGTCTTTGTCCTTCTGCATATATAGTATCAAATGCAAGTGATGATTTTCCTGAACCACTTAAACCTGTAAATACTATAAATTTATCTCTAGGAAGTACTACATCTATATTTTTTAGATTGTTTTCCTTTGCTCCTCTTATAATAATTTTATCCATTATTTATTCCCTTCTAATCATAGTCTTCTATGACTTTTTATTTTTAAGCGCTTTTATCTCATCTCTAATTTGTGCTGCTTTTTCAAATTCTAAGCTTTCTGCTGCTGCTAGCATATCCTTCTCAAGTTCAATAATATAAGCCGCAATATCAGTAAATTTATTTTTATCCTTAGTTTTATATTTACCTGTTTCCTCTGCTGCCGTAGTAGCCTCAATTACTTCTCTTACACTCTTAATTATAGATTTAGGTGTAATGTTATGGGTTTGATTGTACCTAGCCTGTATTTCCCTTCTTCTGTCTGTCTCATTTATTGCTCTTTCCATTGATCCGGTAATTTTGTCAGCATACATAATTACTTTTCCATTTAAATTTCTGGCAGCACGACCAACTGTTTGTATTAAAGATGTCTCTGAACGCAGAAATCCTTCCTTGTCTGCATCAAGTATGGCGACAAGGGATACCTCCGGAAGGTCTAATCCTTCTCTTAAAAGGTTAATTCCAACTAATACATCAAATTCTCCAATGCGAAGGTCTCTAATTATTTCCATTCTCTCTAATGTATCTATATCGGAATGAAGATACCTTACTTTTACACCGGCATTTCTAAAATAAAAGGTTAAGTCTTCTGCCATTTTTTTAGTTAATGTCGTAACCAAAACCCTTTCTTTGTTGCCGGTAGCTAGTCTAATTTCTTTCATTAAATCATCTATTTGATTTTCCACAGGTCTAACATATATTGGTGGATCTAATAAACCTGTAGGACGAATAATTTGCTCAACAATATTTTGAGTGTGCTCCGCTTCATATGGTCCAGGTGTTGCGCTTAAAAATACAACTTGGTTTATAATCTTTTCAAATTCATCAAATTTTAAAGGTCTGTTGTCTAAAGCAGATGGTAATCTAAACCCATAATCAACTAATGTTGTTTTTCTGGCTTTATCACCATTGTACATACCTCTAACCTGAGGTATTGTAGCGTGAGATTCATCTATTATCATTAAAAAATCCTTAGGCAAATAATCTAATAATGTATATGGCCTAGTTCCCGGTTCCAAATCATTTATATGTCTTGAATAGTTCTCTATACCATTGCAATAACCCATTTCTTGAAGCATTTCTACGTCATAATTTGTTCTTTGCTCTAATCTTTGATATTCAAGAAGTTTATTTTCGCTTTCTAAATACTTTAATCTTTCCGTCAGTTCCTCTTTTATACTAACCACTGCTCTTTTTACATTTTCTTCTGTAGTAGCATAGTGTGTAGCAGGAAAAATAGAAATATGATTTCTCCTACCTAGTATTTCTCCTGTTATTGTATTTATTTCTGTTATCCTATCTATTTCATCTCCAAACATCTCTACTCTTATAGCACTTTCCGAAGATGAAGCCGGAAATATTTCTAAAGTATCTCCTCGCACACGAAATGTACCCCTAGTAAAGCTGATGTCATTTCTTTTATACTGTATTTCTACAAGTTTCTTTATAATCTCATCTCTATCCTTTTGCATACCTGGACGCAGAGAAATAACAAGATTTTCATAATCTATAGGACTACCTAATCCATATATACAAGAAACACTTGCTACTATAATAACATCTCTTCTTTCAAATAAAGCTGCTGTTGCTGAGTGCCTTAATTTATCGATTTCATCGTTTATAGAAGCATCTTTCTCAATAAATGTATCGCTGCTTGGCACATATGCTTCTGGTTGATAATAATCATAGTAACTTACAAAATACTCAACCGCATTATCAGGAAAAAATTCTTTAAATTCTGAACATAACTGAGCTGCTAATGTTTTATTGTGAGCCAATATAAGCGTAGGTTTTTGAACCTTTTCTATAATATTAGCCATAGTAAAAGTTTTTCCTGAACCTGTTACCCCTAACAATGTTTGATATTTTAAATTATTATTTAATCCTGTTGCAATTTTTTCTATAGCCTCAGGTTGATCTCCTGTAGGCCTAAAATCAGATTTTATCTTAAATTCAGCCATATTTCACCTCTAAACGTATGTTCGTTCTAATTATATATCTTTTATTTATTTAAGTCAATAAAAAATACATCCTATCGTCTCATTAAAACTATAGCTAAGTATATATAATAAATTATAAGTAAAAAGCCATAAAAAAAGGTTCAAGTAATTAATAATTTTACCTGAACCTTCTATTAATATTCTATTTTTATAACACATGAAAATAGAATTATAAAATTATTCCAACTAATAAATATCCAACTACTGATACACCTGCTGCTGTCAGAGCATATGGCAGTTGTGTTTTAACATGATCTATATGGTCTGAACCAGATGCAAGTGATGACAATATAGTTGTATCGGACAATGGTGAGCAGTGGTCTCCAAAGCATCCTCCTCCCATTACAGCTGCTATGGTTCCATATATTACAGTATTTACAGCTCCTCCGGTTAATTGGAATGCTAATCCTACACATATTGGTGTCATAATTGCATATGTTCCCCATGAAGTACCTGTAAAGAAGGATATAAAAGCACAAATTAGGAAGGTTAATGCCAATAACAATGTAGGAGTCATCCACGATTCTGTAACGCTTATAACATATTGTGCTGTTCCTAATTCTTTACTAATTGCATTTAAACAATATGCTAAAGCCAATATAAGTATTGCAGACATAACACTTTTAATACCTTGAACTGCAGTATCAACTAATTCTGACAATGTACCCATTTTCTGAATTAGCATAACTACAAATTGATATGCAACTGCTGCTATAAATGCTTCTAATGTTTTTGCAGAGCCCAAGTATAAATATGTACCAAGTGTTACACTTATAATTATTAAAGCAGGTGCAAAAAAGTTTAAGAATAAGTTTGATTTAATTCCTTCATTAGGCTTAATATTTTCTAATTCATTGCTCAATAAAGGTTTAGAACTATCTCCTACAACTTTACCTTCATTCATTGCTCTTAATTCAGCCTTTTTCATAGGACCATAGTCTTTAAGGATTCCCGTTGATATTAAGCCAACCATTATAATAGATGCTATACCATAAAAGTTAAAAGGTACCATTTTTATAACAGCTTCCATCGCAATATCTTTATCTAATATTGGTCCTAACCCAACTAGCAATCCTGCCATATATATACCCCAGGCAGAAAATGGTATTAAAGTACACACAGGTGCGGAAGTTGAATCACAAATATATGCTAGTTTTTCTCTAGCTACTCTTGCTTTATCAGTAATACCTCTCATTACTGTACCAACATACAATGGACTAAAATAGTCACTAAAAAATATAAATATCCCCAATAACCAAGCTATTGTTTGAGCCCCTCTTGCTTTAATGTTTTTCTTTGACAGAATGTCAGAAAAAGCTTCAATTGCACCGGACTTCTGAAATAAAGCTACCATCATTCCTATAAATACTTCAATTCCTATTACCCAAATAAAATCCGCATTTCCTAAGGCACTTTGTATAATAGAACTAAATCCGAAAAGTAAATTTTGACCTGTTACTAAAATACCTATTAATACCCCTATTAAAATTGAAAACAATGCGTCCCTTGTAATAAATGCCAATACCAATGCCACTAACGCTGGTGCTAATGATAAAATTCCATAATCCATAAAAAATCCTCCTAATTTTTTTATATAATCTCAGTACAAAATTAATTATGCTGAGAGAATTATCTTATTTGAACTCTTTAATTATTTCATCATATAGTGTTAATTCAAGGTTGTGTTTTATTGCTGTTTCTGCCAATGTTAACTTGCCTCTATAACAAGTTAATCCTTTTAATAAATATTTATTTTCTTTTAGTGCTTTTTCACATCCTTTGTTTGCTATTTCCATTGCATATGGCAGTGTAGCGTTTGCAAGACTTATTGATGCCGTATGGGAAAAGGCTGAGGGTATGTTGTCAACGCAATAATGGAGTATTCCCTCTTCATAATATATTGGAGCATCATGACTTGTGGAATGACTTGTTTCTATGGCACCATTGTCATCACACGCAACGTCAATTATAATTGATCCACTTTTCATTAACTTTAAATCTTCCTTATATATAATGTGATCTTTTCTTGTTTTATTCCATAAAATGCAATTAATTAAAACATCTGTTTCTTTCAAACATTTTAAGATATTTGTTCTGTTTGAGTATAAAAACTCAACGTTTGAAGGTAATTTAGATTTAGCTTCATCCATAATATCTTTATTTATATCTAATATTTTAACATTGTTACCAAAACCTGCAGCAAGTTCAGCAGCCCCCATCCCTGATTCCCCGCATCCTATTATAGTTATGGTAGGAGTTTCAACTCCACATACTCTATTTAATAGTACTCCTTTTCCTCCATGAACGCTTTGCCCATAATAAAGGGCTGCTAAAAATCCTCCCTTTCCGGCTAACTCGCTCATAGGTTTTAACAACGGAAATCTTCCATCCTTATCTTCAACATCCTCATAGGCAATTCCAATTACTTTACTTTCTAATAATGCCTTGGTTTGTTCAAGATGTGCATTGGAATGTATATAAGTAAATATAATTAAGTTTTCACGTAAGTATTTATACTCTTGTGGAAATATTTCTTTCACCTTATATATCATTTCTGCATTTTTATATACAGTTTCACAATCCGCAATTATCGCTCCCGCTTGACTATAATCTTCATCAGAAAATCCGCTTCCTAGCCCGGCATTATTCTCAACATACACTTTATGTCCTTTGTTAATAAATTCAGCAACAGTAGCAGGTATTGCTGCAACCCTGTTTTCTCTATTTTTCACTTCTTTTGGTACTCCAATTATCATTATTATTACCTCCAATAATTCAACAACTAATCAGTAATTAACAACTATATTATTTAACAATTTTCACATAACTTCTTGAAATATATTACTATTAGTCATCCTTAATTTAAAGAATGTTATTAAGTTCATCTAAATTATATTTTGATAAGCCCAAACCTTCCATTGTCCTTGCTTTTTCTTCTTTATAATTTCTATTCATAATAATTGATGCCATAGCAATTACAGCATCCATACTAGGTGTCTTTACACCTATTTGCTTTGCTAAATCAGTAAAAAATACTAACCCATAACCTGCATCTTCGTTTATATATCTATGATCCAGCTGAGATTGAGCCATTATACCTTTAAATCCAGGCGCTTTTGAATATCCTATATCATACGTATCATCCGCCATATAACCTTGTTTAATCCCAAGTACAGGATCTGGTATTACAGTAACTCCAAGTTTTTCCCCTATTTTAATTCTTTCGT
>SWCH01002551.1_pt2 | contig 13460 bp, 11 predicted proteins | sample 4690051 | NCBI WGS metagenome assembly SWCH01 (sample SAMN10267282, study PRJNA491770) | bioreactor metagenome | isolation source: DHS bioreactor inoculated with | place: Japan: off Shimokita Peninsula | reverse complement strand
TCTCCTGATGGAAAACTGTGTCAATTCTCCATGATCACCCCTACCCGTTATTCACGCGCCATTGTTAATGGCATCCACCACGTTCGATTTTCGATAATTGAATATCATTCCATTGATGGCACAGATGGAATTGAATCCTCTAGAAATTTTTTTTGGTTGACTTGCTCACTTTTCCACATTTAAAGGATTTTCACGCTCAAAATCGATGTTTTCAGGACACTAAAGCGGGACACTAAGCGGGCGGGGTTACCTTCTAAATCCTCAATTCCAATTGATCTGATGAATCCTTATGTGCAGGACACCTTCTCATGGTCGTGGAGTGGAAGGGGGTTGTTAACCATTGGATTGGACTTATCCATAATTGTCCGGTAGGGGTGAAGGATTGGAGTACGGATCTCCTGATGGAAAACTGTGTCAATTCTCCAATCCTTCACCCCTACTTCAGAATTACCAATTACAAATGGGCAAAATGATTTACCCTTTCGGACAAATTGGTAGTAAACGAATATGGTAACGTTGGGAGTGGTCACCATACCCATTTGCTATGCTTGAGTGTGTCGATTACTAATTTTGATGGAGATGAATATCTTTGATGGTAAATGTGGTGGATCTGGCGTAGGTTGATCATGGATAATAACCACCGTTTGCCATTAAAAGACCCGTACTCCATGATCAACCCTAACAAAACAATTTAATTGAACCCCAAACTTTTTATTACCAAGCAAGAAATAATCTGTGTTCGTCACAACCACAGACCGAAGTGTATAAAATGTTTTGATTTTCAATTATTAATCGCTCAAAGATTAATTATGATTATAATTAATCCATAACGAATTCAACTTAGCAGTCTCAAGGAAATATCTTCATGGCTTACAATCCGGTTGTTCATAACCGCCACTCCATTCGATTACAGGGTTATGATTATTCCCAATCTGGGGCCTATTTCATCACCATTTGTACGTATAAAAAAGAACGTTTTTTTGGTGAAATTGTGAATGGTGAAATGAAATTAAATTTATTGGGGAATTACGCATACCATCAATGGATACAAATCTCATCACGGTTTGATAATTTGGAATTGGATGAGTTTGTGATCATGCCCAACCACGTCCATGGAATAATTGTGATTCAATCGGACAAAGTTGAAGAGTCGGAAAATAACAACCATTTTCCAAGAGAAAAATTGTATTCCAATCCTTCAATCGTTCAACCTCATAGGCAAATCCAACAGAATGGTACTGTACCCGGTTCTATCGGAGCGATCATTCAGAATTACAAATCAGTCACAACTCGTAAAATCAATGCCATGTCAGCAATGAAAAACACTAAAATCTGGCAGGTTAATTATTACGATCATATCATTCGGGATGAAGCAGATCATGCCCGGATAATTGGATATATACGCGAGAACCCTGCTAAATGGGAACAGGATGAGTTATTTTAATTCAGGTAATGGTGATAATTTGAAGTCAAAACATGGCACATCTGTATTTAAATTTCATTCCTTTCCTCATATCACCCAGTGAATTCGTTGCCTTTGAGGATGCCGATTATTTCCTAAGGGGTGAAGGATTGGAGTACGGATCTCCTGATGGAATACGGTGTTTATTCTCCATGATCACCCCTACCAGTTAATCACCCGCCATCATGAAACGCAACCACCCCGTTTGTAAATCGACAGTCGATCGTCTGCATTAACCATTCGTAGGGGCAGTGTCCGTGACCTGCCCGAAGCATGCAATTCATCCATACACCATTTTCCATCACAAGATGTGTACTCCATGATTACCCCTACCGGATAATTCATCCATTCGGCATCAATGAAAACCATTCTGGATGAATGATTGTGGCATAAACGTCCTGGAAATATTGTAAATTCAAGCGTATGGTCAATGTCACAGGCGAAATGGAATACATGATCTGGTTATCAGTTGCCAATCAGTGAGTCGGGGCGACTTTCATCGCAACCCGGTATGAGGTTTATAATTGATCCTGAAGGTAATCAATCATGAACAAACTCGGTGAGGTAACTTGGCGGTAACCATAAGAGAAGTAGCCCAACGAGCGGGATGCTCGATCAAGACTGTTTCGCGGGTGGTGAATGATGAACCACATGTGAAAGCGGAGTTGCGAGAGCGGGTAAATAGCGCTATCTCAGAGTTGGGTTATGTGCCCAACCTCTCCGCCAGGCAATTGGTGCAAAGGAAATCGCATGTGATCTGCATCTTGCTGCATTCCTCTGGTTCTTTTCAATCCACAGTCATCTCAAAAGTGCTTGATCTGGGTTATGAAGGTAATTATGAAATTCTGATCCAAACCTACTATCCTTCCTTCTCGCGTTCTCGGGATAAGATTGCAAACTTGATCCAGCAAAAACGGATTGATGGTTTGGTCACGACGCCGCCCTGTGATAGTGACCCATTCCTGACGAATCTGATTAAGACAGCAGGGATTGCGCATGTTCACATTGCTCCTTTTCAACCGACCGGTGGAACGCCCTATGTCTCTGCCGAGGATTTTGCCGGTGCTTACCAGATGACTGAATTCCTCATCCAGAATGGTCATCAAAAGATCGGATTGTTGATGGGGTTGCGCAATCATCGCTCCAGTCTGGATCGTTTGCTTGGTTACAAGGCGGCAATGGAAGCCCATTCGATCCCATTTGATGTGAAATATCTGGTTGATTCTGAGAATAATTTTCCGGGAGGTTATACCGCTGCCAAAATGTTAATGAGTTTAGCTGACCCTCCGACAGCAATTTTTGCGTTGAGTGATGAAGCCGGAGCAGGCGCGTTGTATGCTTTGAATGAAATGAAAATCGAAGTTCCCGGGCAGGTTTCCCTGGCGGCTTTTGGAGATATGGCTCACAGCAATGAAATCTGGCCAGGTATCAGCGTGGTTAAGTACCCATTGGAACAGATTGTAGAAATGTCGGTGCGGATGCTGATTGAGCTGGTGGAAGACCGAAATCCAAAGACTCGCCAGGTGATCTTCCCCACGAAAATGATTCAACGGGGTTCGATTCGTTCCATTCTGGATGATGATCATCAAACTGACACGGAGAGCAGATGAAAAAAACCAAAAATTTCCATATAAAGATTTTATTATTTCTATTTATGATGTTTATCCTGACATCCTGTTCAGGGAATGCGGATGGTTTCATCCAGAGTGATACTTCGGCGCTCTCCAGCGAACAAACCAGCATGGAAGGTCAATTGATCCGGATCGATGGGGATGAGATGACCATTCAGCAATCCGATGGAGAAGAAATTGTCCTCCTTACCTCCGAAAAAACGATATTTTGGGAGGGTATTGACTGGATGGCAGAAATCCCGGTTGAAATTGGTGATCAAATCAGTGCCAAAGGTGCCTGGAGCAAGGATGAAAGTGTTTTTGAGATAGACAATTATTATGCCAACCTGCAGGAATTGAAAGGCATCGTCTTTTATGTGTGCGGGGAAACGGAAGCCTTTGCAGTGGATCAGCCGGATCAGGATTACTTAATTTTGCCTTTGCCCAACAAAACAGAACTACTGACTGAAACCCCTGAAGATCCCAGATCGTATAAATATTTCGATCTGATGCCTAATTTTGGGGAAGAACTGGAAGTGGTGGGACGTAGAATTGATGATCCATTCGTTATTGCTGTCAAAATGACCCGTTTGAATTAACATCAGGTTGGCACACATTATGGATTTAGTATCAGGGTACCCTTACTCTTTCAAAAACCATTTTTCTTGAATCTCTTCTGGAGTCATAAATTGGTCGACGGAGTGATGATCATCTTGTCCGGCAAATGCTTCAATCCATTTGGCGAGGTCTTCCTGGGTCACGATGGGTATATCCACATACAGGGTTTTTCCAAACTCACCTCTTAATGACAGCGGGTTGATTTCTAAACCGCTAGCCAGGTAAAAAGCGGTATAAGCAGCTTCATACGCGATGCCAGGTGGATTACTCAGCGCAATACAATTGAAACCTGGATTGTCCGCTTTGACTGTTTCCCATACCTGCAGGCCTCTTTTGGTTGCACCGCATAGTACCAATGGCCAATTATCCGCTGAGACTACATCCTTAACGCCCCAAATTACATTATCAAATTCTTCATCGGTCCAAATGGCTTTCAGGTTGGGATATTGTTTCATGAAGGCACGCACATCCGCCTCCATGACAGTATGATCATGGGTATAATCATCAAAACGGGCTTCAACCAGTTTGATGCCTGGGTACTTTGTTAGCATTGCTTCGATGACTGCCTTATGGTTGTTATAAGTTTGGAAATTGAAGAATGCGAAGTCACCTTTTCCACCGATGCTATCAAACATCCATTCCAGGCTTTTGGCAGCCCATTTATCATGGTCGATGGTGATGTAGTAAGCACCATCCGTGATATTTTCTGCATCCAGTACAATGACTGGAATTCCTTTATCTCTGGCGGTAAGTATGGATGGATGGGAACCTTTGATGACGTCATTTCTCGAATTGAGGACAATTGCACTGACTCTCTGGTTGATCAATTCATCCATTTCACCCTGTACACACTTTACGCCCAGTTCCTGGCAGGCTCTGTAGAAATTATCCTTGCGTTGCGATTGCCAGGGATTATCGCCGGCTTAGCCAAGAACAATTTCACCCGAATCAGCGGATGATTGCTGATCCAGTTCCTCGTCCTGGTCCAGGTCTGGGTTACTCTGTTGTATTAAAACTCCAGGACCACACAGGGCTGGCCAGGTCGGGTTGCGATCATCCGCCGGGTGATTGGTCAGGTTGAAGAAGATATCCGGGAACATTTCGCCTAGCAGATAAACTTCCTCATTGTTGCCATCCAGGTTTACGGAAAAACACTCCACACGATTACCATCCCAGGTCCAGAATGGCAGATATTTTTGCATTTCACCTTTCCCGCCAGCTTCCATGATATCGGAACCATCCGGGTTCATTACAAAATTGCAGCAACCCTGATCACCGCGATCCCAACCACCCACCACGATGCGACCATCCTCGGACCAATCGATCCCAATCTCACCGCCTTCGGAGGTTAATTGTTGTTGTTGGCTGCCATCTAAATCCATTATAAAAACATTCCAGTTTTGGGTACCACCGGACAAGAAGGCGATTTTCTGGTTATCCGGCGAAAAAACAGGAAAACCATCCTCTTCGGGGCTGTTGGTAAGGTTAACGGGATCCGCTGAACCATCCGCTGGCACAATGAAAATATCTCGATCGCCTGAAAAAGTAATCCATTCACTGTCACTTGACCAATCAGGAGAATTAGCCCCAATACACTTACTGATCCGCTTGGGATCTGTGCCATCCACACTCATAACATATAGAGATTGGCCGGCACACTCTTCCGTTTCACGGTTGGAGATGAACGCAATATGTTTACCATCACCCGATAAGGCAGGCTGCATATCATCGGCGGGGTGGTTGGTCAGATTGCGGAGATCTTTACCATCCGGGCCCATGTGATAAATTTCCCAGTTGCCATCGCGGTTGCTTTCAAATGCGATTGTACACGCGATCGGTTCTGGTGTTTCAGTAGGTAGGGGAATTTCGGTTGGAATGATTTCCTCTGTTGGCTTGAGGTCGACAGCAGGTTCAACAATGACGGCTTCTGTTGGTGGCATAACTTCCGTATCGGTAGTGCTGGCTGCCGAGTTACAGCCAGCCAGGATAAGTGAAAAAATGCACAAAATGAAGATGAAGGTGAAATGGATCGGTTTCATAATAGACCTTTCAATGATGGGATGGTGTAATTTAAAATTCACCGCTCAGTAGTATAACGGTGCAATTGCTCCAGTTGATTATTTCTTTGCTGATATTCTTTTTTGGCTTGTTCTAATTCATTCTGGATCATCAGAATTTGGGGCTGACGATTTGCTTTCTTCTTCATGATTCTGATTCCACTGCTGGCAAGAACAAATAAAATGACTGCTCCTATTGCAACAAAAATGACCTCTTTGGGAGGGGGTTCACTAAATATTGTTCCGATTATAACAATCAGGATGAATAGTGAACTTAAAACGGTTAAGATGTACAGAATGAAATTCAGAAATGTGCTTGGTTTTTTCCTGACTTCACGATTGTACTTTTCCTGCAAGCTTTTAACACGAATTTCAAATTCAGGCATTTCAATTTTCAGTCTTTGAATCGTCTGTTCAGCGGCCATACGGTCAGAGCTATTAAAGATTTGTTCAAACTTTCCCTCAACTCGTTTTATGCTCTCCACAACCGGTGTCAGAATTACTTCACTTCCTGTTTGGCGTACTAAATGCTCCAAGCCACAGTACTGACAGGTTAATTGGTCTGACTCCCTTTCCACCTGCAATTTACCCCCACATTTTGGGCAGAGCAGGGTGATGAAATCAGAACCACTTGCTTTAAGCCAGGGCTGCTCCAATTCGGGAAGTTTTCCCCCACATTTATAACAAAACCTGGCTTCTGTTTGATTGGCTGCGCCACAGGACGGACAATATATCTGATTTGCTACCATGCTCCCACTCCACAGTATAAATTAAAACAATTATACGCCTGGAATGTAAAGATACATGAAAAATTTGTGAGGAATAATGTGAAATTTCACAAGTAGGGACGCAGGATTGCAGTGAAAATCGCCTATTGGGAAGCGCTCATTATTCTCCAATCCTTCGTCCTTAATGACAGTGAAGACAGTTTTTGGCGATAGGTCATCCTGAAAGTATCGCTAGTTTCTCACTTTGGTAGCAATCTCAGCCAGGTGTTCAGGGCTGGTCCCACAGCAGCCGCCCACCAGACGGGCACCTTCAGCGATCCAGGTTTTAGCCTGGTCTCCCATCATCTGCGGGGAGACATCATAACTAGTGCTGCCATCCGGGTTGGCAGTGGGCAGGCCGGCATTCGGTTTGAACCAGATCGGTTTGCTGGTGTTCTCTTTAAGGGTTTTCAACACCGCCAGATTATCATCCAGGCTCTTGCCGCAGTTGATTCCAAGCGCATCCACTGCCATTTCGTTAAAAAACTCTGCCATCTGGGCAGGTTTGACACCCATCATGGTCCGAACCCCGCGGTCATAACTGAACGAACACACCAGGGCAATTTCCGAATCGAGTGAACGTACAGCCCGTACAGCTGCCTGGGCTTCAGTGAGGTCAAATTGGGTCTCAATGACCAGCAAATCAACGCCTGCATTCAATAAAATCTTAGCCTGTTCAGCGTAAATTTCGAAGACCTGCTCTTCACTCATGGTGCCAAAGGGCTGCATCATCTCACCGGTCGGGCCTAGTGATCCGGCAATCAGAACATTTTTGTCTTTGATTACTTCCTTTGCCAATTGGACTGCTGTTTGGTTACCTTCAACGATTTTCTCTGCCAGATTGGCATGGGCCAACCGGGTGCGATTTCCGCCAAAAGTACAGGTCAGGATAATGTCCGAACCGGCCTTTACAAAATCACTGTAAAGTTGGGAAATTCCGGTTGGATTATCGAAAAGCCAGGTCTCCGGGGCAGTTCCAACAGGTAATCCACGTTTTTGCAGATTGGTGCCGGTAGCGCCATCCAGGACGAGCGTCTGTTTTTGTTCGAGCAGGGAGAGGAAGTGAGATGTTTTCATGGTTGCCTTTCGAGTGGTGTGATGAGTTAATTGTATCGCAAGATTTAGGATTCAGAATTCAGTGTTGAGGTTTCAGGATTCAGTGACCCGTCCTGATATAGGTTTACAGATTTTAATACCTGAGTCTCTCAAATTAGTGACCTGAATTCAGGTGATTTGAGCCTGAAATTACCCATTTTTTAGAAAATTGAGAACCTAAGGTGTCAGACTCAAACCGGTTTTATCCGGTTCCAATTCAAACCTGTTTGAACAGGTTTGAATCTGACAGCCTGTGGGTTTTAACCACAGGCGACGTCCACAACAGGCAACGTTGCTACAAGCGCTATTGACACAAAAAAACCATCTCCACAGTTGTTATCTGAGGTTTGGGTTCAACCCCGCCACAGGTTAAAACCTGTGTCTGCCAGACTCAAACCGGATAAAACCGGTTCCAATCCCAACCTGTTTGAACAGGTTTGGATCTGACAGCCTGTGGGTTTTAACCACTCGCGACGTCCGCCACAGGCGACGTTGCTACAGGCGACATTGCCACAAAAAACCATCTTCACAGTTGCAATCTGAGGTTTGGGTTCAACCCCGCCACAGGTTAAAACCTGTGTCTGCCAGACTCAAACTGGATAAAACCGGTTCCAATCCCAACCTGTTTGAACAGGTTTGAATCTGACAGCCTGTGGGTTTTAACCACAGGCGATATCCACCAAAGGCGACATCCACCACACGCGACATCCACCACAGGCAACGTTGCTACAGGCGACATTGCCACAAAAAACCATCTCCACAGTTACAATCTGAGGTTTGGGTTCAACCCCGCCACAGGTTAAAACCTGTGTCTGCCAGATTCAAACCGGATAAATCCGGTTCCAATCCGAACCTGTTTGAACAGGTTTGAATCTGACAGCCTGTGGGTTTTAACCACAGGCGACGTTTACCACAGGCGATATCCACCATAGGCGACGTCCACCACAGACAACCTTGCTAAAGACGACATTGCCACAAAAAACCATCTCCACAGTTGCAATCTGAGGTTTGGGTTCAACCTTGCCACAGGTTAAAACCTGTGTCTGCCAGACTCAAACCGGATAAAGCCGGTTCCAATCCCAACCTGTTTGAACAGGTTTGGATCTGACAGCCTGTGGGTTTTAACCACAGGCGATATCCACCATAGGCGACGTTGCTGAAGGCGACATCCACCACAGGCGACGTCCCCCACAGGCGACGTCCACCACAGGCAACGTTGCTACAGGCGACATTGCCACAAAAAACCATCTCCACAGTTGCAATCTGAGGTTTGGGTTCAACCCCGCCACAGGTTAAAACCTGTGTCTGCCAGATTCAAACCGGATAAAACCGGTTCCAATCCCAACCTGTTTGAACAGGTTTGCCTCTGATAGCCTGTGGGTTTTAACCACAGGCGACGTCCACCACAGGCGACATCCACCACAGGCAACGTTGCTACAGCCGACATTGCCTCATAAAACCTCCTGATTTCTCAAATTAGTGAGCTGAATTCAGGTGATTTGGGCGTGAAATTACCCCTTTTTTAGAAAATTAAGAAACTCAGGAGGATTCACACAGTGTGACACTATCGAGCAGACCGTGGTGTTGGAGAGTGCGCTTTATGCGTGCGGGAGATTGTGGCTATCCAGAGGCAGCCAGAGTACGAAACAACTGCCTTGGCCCGGTTCACTGGTAAAGTTTAGACGACCCTGATGCGCCAGCACCAGATCACGGGAAATTGCCAGGCCCAAGCCCATGCCTTCCGGTAAGCGTTGGGCAGCTTTACCGCGCTGATAGGGTTCGAAGATGCGTTCAGCTTCTTCTGCAGCGATGCCGGGTCCATTATCTTGCAAGGTGATTTGCCAGCCATTATCTTTCGCTGAAACCTGCAAGGAGATGTGCCCACCCGGAGGGGTGTAACGGATGGCATTGCTGAAGAGATTTTCCAATACCTGGGCCATGCGGTCGGGGTCGAATTGGGCTTCTTGCGGCGTGGATGGGTCAAATTCGTTTTCCCAGGTGAGATGTTTGTCGACTGCCAGACGTTGCCAGGTAGGCAGAAGCGATTCAATCCAGTCCTGTACCCGGACAGGCTGGATCTCCAGGTCCAGGCTACCCAGCACCTGCTCGTGTAAATGAGCCAGCTCGTTTAATAGCCCCTGCAAGCGCACCAATTCATCATCCATGCCTTGTACCAGTTCCTGACGCAATTGCGGGTCATCACCGGCACCACTCAGGAGCGCCTGGGAGGCAGATCGCAACGCACCCAGGGGTCGCCCTAATTCATGCACCAGGTTGGCCAGCAAGCGCTTGCGGCTGGTTTCAAGGGTCTGCAAACGTTCCACCAGTGTATTGAAAGCCCGTTGCAGCACTCTGGTTTCCTCCAAGCCAGCTTCAGGGAGTGGCTGGGGGTTGCGTCCACTGGCCAGACGATACGCTGCGTCGGTGGTCTGTCGAATCGGTCGTTCCAGGTCACGGGCCAGCAGCCAACTGAGCAATAAACCGAGGATAAGACCGCCAGCCAGAACGAAAATCATCACCTGGCGCAGGGTTTGCGAGCGTTCGTATATTCCAGCGAGTGGATTGACCAGGCGCACAAAGCCGATCAGGCTGACATCGCGGCTGGAATACACGGGCACGATGATATCGGTGACTTTGCGTTCTGCCAGGGTGACTTCGGCTTGCAGTTCCTGGGCAGATAGGATTTCGGCATCCGGAACATCGAATATCTGCCCGATTAAAAAGGAATCTTCCGGGTCGGAGGAGACGATCAACCTGCCGACTGGATCCAGTAACATGACTTTGGCTGTTAGACGTGGGCTGATGCGGGTCACGAATGCCTGTGCCCGCACCGGATCCTGCCAAATTTCCAGGTATGCACTGGCAGTATCTGCAACCAGCACCGCCTGACGGGTTAACTCGTTGGTGATATTTCCTAAAAATATTTGCGTTTCCAGCAGATACGTGATCAAAATTCCCATGACCGGAATAATCACCAGCAAAGGGATGATCGTGTTCAGCATCAGCCGGGTGCGCAAAGTCCTGATCAACTGGACACCTCGGGTTGGTATTTATAGCCCACACCGCGTACGGTTAAGATGCGTTGGGGACGATTTGGGTCCTCCTCCAGCTTCTCACGCAGCCAGCGGATGTGGACATACACCACCTGCGGCTGACCGTTAAATTCGGCACCCCACACACGGGCGAGGATTTCATCGGTGGAGAGCACCTGGGCGGCAGAACGTGCCAGGGTATAAAGCAAATCGAACTCCCGCGGGGAAAGCTCAAGCTCTCTTCCATTATATAGGCAGGTATGGGCATCCGGGTCAATTCGCAGGTTACCGGTTTCAACGATTTCTGTTGAAGCAGGTTGGTTTTCGGTTTTTCTCTGTGAGCGGCGCAGGACAGCTTTGACGTGTGCCAGCAGGACGCTGAAATCAAAGGGCTTGGTGACGTAATCATCCGCGCCTAACTCCAGACCGAGCACCTCATCCAGTTCCCGGCGTCGGGCGGTCAGCATGATGACCGGGATGTGGAACTGATCATTGAACTGTTTGAGAGCATCCAGTCCATCCATACCGGGCAGGTTGATATCCAGCAGTACCAGATCAGGCTTCTTTTGTTCAGCCAGTGCCAGACCATCTTCAGCATTGGCAGCGGTATGGGTCTCATAGCCAGCTTGTTGCAAATTGAAAGCCAGGCTGCGCCGTAAGAGGGCATCATCATCGATTAACAAAATCTGCTTGGCCATGATCAAAACTATACAATAAAAATGGTAAAAAAGGTAGTGTATTGTAGCTTTTCAAATCGGTAAAATCAAAAATCTATACAGTTCTTTGTGATTCTGGTTCAATCTCTGTAGACTTAAAATCATGTTCAAGCACTTATCAAATTTCTATAAGACCAGCATGCATCCGGAGCTGTATCATGGAGAGGTCATGTCAGCGCCATTTTTTGAAGACTGGTATTTTAAGGTGGTGGATGCCAGTGGTGAGCAACGGTTTGCCTTTATTCCTGGGGTGTTTGTGGGCAAAACGGCAGCGGATAGCCACGCTTTTGTGCAGGTATTAGAAGGAGCCAGCAGCCGGGTAGCGTACCATCGCTATCCGATCGATGAATTCGAGGTGGCAGATGATCCTTTTGAATTGCGCATAGGCCAAAATGTCTTTCGTTTGGATAGCATACAATTGAATATTGCTGGCTCAGAACAATCTGTGCGCGGGGAGTTGAAATTTCAGAAACCGGTGGGTTGGCCAGTTCGGTTGGTTTCACCAGGAATCATGGGTTGGTATGCCTGGGTGCCGAAAATGGAGTGTTATCACGGAGTTCTGGGGTTTGATCATGAAGTGCGAGGAGCCATCAAAGTAGATGGTAATTGTCTCAATTTTGATGGTGGTAAAGGGTATATTGAAAAAGATTGGGGCAAAGCTTTTCCTCAAGCCTGGGTCTGGATGCAATCCAATCATTTTTCCCATCCCCGCACCTGCCTGACTGCCTCGGTTGCGATCATTCCCTGGCTGAGCAATGCTTTTGCTGGTTTCATTGTAGGACTCTGGCAGGATGGGAAATTGCACCGTTTTGCTACGTACGCTAACAGCCGCATTCAGGGGTTGGAAGTGAATGATCAGGAGGTACGCTGGCAGATGAGCAATCGCACACATCGACTGGAAATTGTTGCCACGCAGGCGGAAGGCGGGTTGTTACAAGCCCCGACGCCGGAAGGGATGGGGCGTAGAATTGCTGAGACGCTGAACGCCAGCATCTTTGTGCGGCTGATTAATCGCAAGACCGGGCTGGTCGAGTTTGAAGATCAGGGTAAATACGCCGGCCTGGAAGCGGTGGGGGATTTGGATCAGTTGATTCGGATGGCGGTGGGATAGCCATGTCACCAAAAAAAGCATTCAAAAGTTGAGAATTATTATAGAGAAGTCGATTATTCTGTACTATTCATGACAAGATCAACAATAACCAGTATAAATGTTCTTAAAGTAAATAATATTGTTTACATTAAGAAATAAAAATGAAATTCAGAGAATTCCAAAGAAAATTAAGAACCTGCCGGTTTTTAAATTGAATGATATCCGGAAAATAGATCCTGGTTTCCACCGCCAGCAATCGACTCTATGAACCCTCTTATATCAGTCTGGAATCAGCGCTGGCATCTAATCAAATTATCTCAGAAACAGTATTGGGGGTAACCAGTGTGAGTTCGAGAAAAACTGCTCGATTCCAAAGTGATTACGGAATTCTCAGTTATAAAAGTATTCAACCCGCTTATTTTTTTGGTTATCAAATCAATGAACCAGAGAAGTTATTTAAATATAAAATAGCAAATTTTGAAAAAGCTGTTTTGGATTATTTGTATTTCCATCCGGAAATCTGAAGTAAAAAATTAGGGAACACCAAAAATTTACTTAAAATCTTTTAAAACGGGTTGACCATCAGTGAGCCTTTGTGGATGCACTGCACTTCAATTGGGGAGGAAACACAAATTTCAGTTGGTGGCTGGTTCGTTAAAATTGGATCATTTTCCTTTCACAAACTTCTCAACCTTATATGAAACATCATTCAAAAATTTGCATTTTTATAATTTATTTGGATAATTTTTATATAATTTATCCACTAATTTTATGTTACTTTTGAGGCAAAAATGAACAAAAAATTATTTATGGTTGCACCATTCCTAATATTTATGCTTCTGATAGGCATGCTTTCATCAAGATCATCTTCGGATGTGAATGCTCAAATCATTATCACTTTCCCTTTCAATACACCTACCCGCACCCCCACACCAATCACCCTTGGTGACTTTGTCTGGGATGATTTGGATAAGGACGGTCGCCAGGATGCAGGCGAGCCAGGAATTTCTGGG
>SWCH01002420.1_pt1 | contig 13487 bp, 10 predicted proteins | sample 4690051 | NCBI WGS metagenome assembly SWCH01 (sample SAMN10267282, study PRJNA491770) | bioreactor metagenome | isolation source: DHS bioreactor inoculated with | place: Japan: off Shimokita Peninsula | reverse complement strand
TAGAACATCACCCCAATGCCTTCAGGCACGACCCAGGAGAACGTCACCAGTCCCATGGCGAGCTGCTTGACGGAAATGATGTCGACCTTGGCGAAATAGCGCATGAAGATGCCCGACAAGGCGATACCCAGAATCAGGAACAATGGAAAATAATCCTGGACCAGGGAAATGTAGCGGACCTGCGGTACCACGACGCGGCGGATAAACAGGTACGTCACCGCCGCCACGAAGACGACATTGGTCAGATACAGCGTCGGAGCGCCGATCTGCAGCATGGCATCCATGGACTCGATTCCGGCAATAAGTCCCGGGACCGGTTCCGTGAAAAAACGCATGTGCCGCAGAACAATGACCAGAAAAGAATAATGGAACGCCAGGGCGCCAAGCCACAGCCACTTGCTCGACCCGTAGGTGACCTTCGTACCTTCGTGCAGGTCAACCTTGGTGTTGCGGAAGAGCGACCTGAACAGCAGAACTTCCAGGATCATCCTCATCACGACGCCGCCCGTGGTGGAGGGGTTTTCGATGGTGTTCTGCTTGATCCAGGGCAGGGACTCCTGCTGCCCGCACGTCGTGGGGATACAAAACGGCACTGCCGATTTCCCCCAATCCACGACTCTCATACAAAATCCCACCACAAAAACCGCGACTGCCAGGAAGGGTATGTACAGCCCAAAGGCTTTTTCCATACCCAACGCCCCGGCGCCCACTAGGGCGAATGCCGCGAGGGCAAAGACCAGGAAAAGGGAGTAAAGAGCTTTCATGTACCTTTTACCTCGCTAAAGGGTTAACACAAAAAATATACTTAACGGACACTACCCCGCTACCTCCTCGTCTTTCAATAAATTTGCCTTTTCAAGCAATTTATGCGTTCTGCTGTATAATTGATTTGCCTTTTGCTTCCAAAGAACTTCACGACAATTCATGTACAGATCAAAACCGGCCATGGTCAGCCTGTCTACACGCAGACTCCAATCATGAATCAATGCATCAACCTGGTCCAAAGGACATTCTTTCACAAGTTGACGGCGCACTATTTCCTTGAGCGCGGGGATAAAGCACAAGGCGACGGAGGGGGCAAACCCCTGCACGGCACGAATGCGCAATATCCCGTCCAGTTCCGTGGTACATTCGGCGACATCGCAGTCGCTGATCAGAACCTTATATATCCGTTCGACATTGATACGAAAAGTATGCCCAACGGGATTGGCGAACTGGTTGGATGATCCGGAGAAAAATTTTGCACCCTCTTCAGGGTAGGTCTTGATGATTGCCTCGGCCCATTGATCGCAAATGGCGCGTTGGTTGTCGGTCAAAAATTTCTGAAGTTCCATGATTACCTGCAAAAACAATATGTTAGAAAATTATATTATTGACCGCGCAACTCGCCGGAAGAACAGGACAGATTTGCGGGGTTCTTAAATCACCTCACAATCAAGGTCAAGTTGTTTGTGAAAAATGAAACAAGGGCATGATTCAAACTTGATCATGAATCCAGCACGTTAATCACCCGCCTTGACCGGAGGCTTCTCTCCAACAAACCGGGCGCTTCGTCAACTCCCCGTCAGCCTCCCCGCACACTTCGGGCTAGGCATCCAGCCTCGCTTATGCTACCAGTGCCGCCACATCCACACCAACTTTCGACCATTCAACGGCGATCCCATGAAGTTGCGAATACTTTTCATTTCCCTGCTTTGCGCCATCACGGTGCTGTCGCTTTCAATCCTTGCACCGGCCGAAGCCCAGGAAGATGCTCAGACTTGGCGCCTGCTCGCCGACAAGACGGCCGCCAGTCATGACAACCAGTATCTCGAAGCATTCGGCAATGTCGTACTCGACCGCGGCAGCGACTATATCCGCGCGGATTACGCACGCTACTACCAGTCGACCAAATGGGTGTTTCTCAAAGGAAACGTCGAAGCCAGATTTCAGGGCGATTTCCTCAAGGCCGAAGAAGCCGAATTCGATCTCAACACGAACACCGGATGGCTCAAGAACGGACAAGTTTTCATGGAAGATCCGCACATGTATTTCGAAGGCGCGGTGCTCAAAAAAACAGGAGCAGACACTTACGAATTCAGGGAAGCGACCATAACTGTCTGTGACGGTGAGCGTCCGGCCTGGTCCATCAAGACGTCTCGCGGCGACATCACGGTGGATGGCTACGCGCACTTATGGACTCCACGCTTCCAGATTCTCGACCAGCCCGTCCTGGCTGTTCCCTACGCGGTCATTCCGGTCAAAACCAAACGCCAAAGCGGTTTTCTCCTCCCCGAGATCGGAACCAGCGACCGGCTCGGCCTTACCTACGACCAGCCATACTATCAGGTCATCGACGAAGAACAGGACGTCACTCTCTACAGCCATCTCATGACAAAGAAAGGGCTCATGCTCGGCGCAGAGTACCGACTGGTGCCCGACATCCACAGCAAGGGCATCTGGAAACTGGATTACCTCTACGACCAGGAGACTGAAGACGATTCCCTCTACAGCGACAATGAGGGTATGTCTCGAACCAATCGCAACCGCTGGTGGGCACGGGGCAAATTCGACGGATATCTCGGGGAACCTGACTGGAATCTCAAGATCGATCTGGATCTTGTCTCCGATCAGGACTATCTGCGCGAGTTTTCAAAAGGCTATTCAGGATTCAGCAAAAGCCGACGCGATTTTCTGCAGTATTTCGGACGCGACATCGAGGACAGCGACAGCAATCTGCGCATCAACAGGGCACTGATAAGCCGTAACTGGAGTGATTTCGGGTTTCAGGGTCTCTTGGAATACAACCAGAACCTTGAATATGGCAGCAACAACAAACTCTCGGGAAAAGACAGAGCTGACGACCCCACACTCCAACGGCTCCCGGAACTCAACCTTCACCTCTATCAGACCCAGCTGTCCAGTACCCCGTTGACCATCGAAGGCAGTTCCCAGCTTGCTTCTTTCTATCGCGAATTCGGGACCACTGGCGCACGATTCGACATCCGGCCGGTAATTGGGCTGCCGCTGCACTTCCAGTACGGCTCCATCATCCCCAAGGCAGGCCTGCGCAGCACCAATTATTTTGTGCAGCGTTTCGAAGGGGATGATGCCGAGGTAGATACTGACAGCCGTACGCAAAGCAGGTTCATCCCCGATTTTTCGACCACAGCGTACAGCGAATTTTCCAGGATATTCACCCTGAACGAAGAAAATGCGGTCTCCCGAGAAGAAGAAACTTCCACCTGGCTCAAGCTCAAGCATGCCGTGCAGCCTCGTCTGGAATATGCTTTTGTTCCGGATACCGATCAGGACAAATATCCTTATTTTGACGAAACAGACAGAATCGAGGAAAAAAACGAGCTCACCTACTCCATAACCAACGTCTTCACCGCCAAAACAGGCAAATGGCAGCCCAGCCTCACTCGACAGGGAGAGCCCGGCCTGCATGTGGACTTCTTCGAACTGGCCAGGCTTCGCTTGGAGCAGACCTACAGCATCCGAGAAGCGAGCCGTGGACATCGCACCAGTGAATACCCCAGGCGGCCCTTCTCCGATGTACAGGCCGACTTGACCACCAGACTCAGTCCCTGGCTCTTCCTGACCAACAAGACCTGGTTTTCGCCATACGAAGGCCAGATTACGGAGCATGAGCACTCTCTGCACGCCTATTACGAAGATCTGCTCTACGCTTCGTTCAGCCTGGATTTTCTGGAGGAGATCGACGAGTACATGCGCCAGGAGCAAGAGCGGCAACGCATCGCCTCATTTGGCGGAGGAGTGGCCATCAATAAGGAATGGAGCGCCGCCGTTTTGTATCGGGTTGATTGGGAAGCCAGCACCGATCTGGAAAAAAAGTTTACCCTTCGCTATGATCACCAATGCTTCTCCGCCGAAACATCATGGAGCCAGACCGACGAAGACTCCCGCTTCGAGTTTCGCGTTATCCTCGCCCAACTGGGCTCCCTGGGGCGCTGAGCCATGGCTGATGAACGACAGATACGCCTCCTGCCACCGGAATTGCAGAACCAGATCGCTGCGGGAGAAGTGGTCGAGAGGCCTTCAAGCGTCCTTAAAGAACTTGTAGAGAATGCCCTGGACGCAGATGCGACACGAGTCAGGATTCAGATCAGAAATGGTGGGCAATCCTTCATCAAGGTCAGCGACAACGGGATGGGCATAGACGCGGACCAGCTGGAACTGGCCGTTACCCGTCACGCCACCAGCAAACTGGAGAGCATGCTGGACCTGCAGGAAATCAGAAGCTTTGGTTTTCGTGGAGAAGCCCTGCCCAGCATCGCGTCGGTTTCGCGTTTCCGCATTGCGTCCTCCCGCGAAGACGGTGAAGGAAGCGCACTGGAGGTTTTGCACGGACGAATCACGCGCCAGGACAGGACGGCAATGCCGCGGGGAACGGAAGTCGAAGTCAGCGACCTTTTCGCCAACGTGCCCGCGCGCCTCAAATTTCTGAAGCAACCGGCCACGGAGGCCCGCAAATGCGCAGAATTGGTCACCCGCATCGCATTGGCCAACCCGCACGTGGATTTTGAGTTTTTAAACGGCGACCGCAGCGTCCATCGTTTCCTGTCCGGTCAGGATTTGGCGCAGCGCCTGGCGGCCATCTGGCCCAGAGAGGTGGTCGAAGCCCTGCACGCCGTCAATTACGCGGACGGCACTTTTGGCGTCACCGGGCTCGTGGGGGATCCGGCCATGGCTCAAGCCCGGCCCGACCGTATCCTGATCTATGTCAATGACCGCCCGGTCCAGGACAAGGTGATCATGAGTGCCATACGCGAAGCCTACAGGGGCAGGATCCTGGGCAAGGAATCTCCCCAGGCTGTCGTTTTTCTGCAGATCCCGCCCGATGAAGTCGACGTCAACGTCCATCCGGCCAAAACCGAAGTTCGCTTCCAGGACGAGGGCGCCATTTTCCGGGCTGTGCGCAGAGCCGTGCTGCAAACCCTGGAGGATAATTTCCGCCGCCCCGACATTGTTGACCACGCATGGCCCCTGTCCGTCGGTCAGGTGCACCAAACCCTGCCCGCCATGGAAGCACGCCTGCCCGAGGAATTTGCCCCCTCCCGGTTTGACAGCGCTCAATCAGCCTCATCTTACGAAGAGCCCTGGCCGCAAAAATTCCCGTCTTCAACGGCCGCGCAACAACTTTTTGAAACCCCGGACAGCACATATCCACCCGCGAGCCCATCTGCGCCGGCAGAACCACACCCGCCAGCGCCTGGACTGCACCAGTATCTCGGACAGTTTGCCCGGACATATCTCATCCTTGCCGCCGAGAATGAAATCACGCTCATCGACCAGCACGCAGCTCATGAGCGCATTTTGTTCAACATGCTGCGCACCCAGGGGTCACACGGCCAGAGGCGCCCTCTGTTGATGCCTCTTGAGATGCCCCTCCATACTGCGCAGTCCTCTCGCGCGCAGGAGATCTGGGCCGAGTTGGAGGGACTGGGTTTCTCCCTTGAACTCGCGCCTGGGCCACGCTTGCTGATAAACTCCATTCCGGCGCTTTTAACGCCGTCCAAAGCCCGGGAATTCCTGGAAGACATCCTCACCGAAAAGGCCATATCCATGGATGATCTCTGGGCGGTCATGGCCTGCAAGGCCGCCATCAAGGCCGGGGACATCCTCTCCGCCGACGAGGCGCTGGCCCTGGTGGACGCCTGGCAGCGCATTCCGGACAAGGACTACTGCCCGCACGGCCGCCCCATCGCACTGCATTGGGGCGTGAACGAACTGGAAAAAATGTTCAAACGCCGCTCATAGAGAGAGCTTTATCATCAGAATCAGATCACAGGAGGACTGCTTGAATATTCTCATTGTAGGCGCTGGAGGGCGAGAACATGCTCTGGCCTGGAAAATCCGCCAAAACCCGGACGTGGACAAACTTTTCATCGCGCCGGGCAACGGAGGCACAGCTCTTCTTGGCGAGAACGTGCCTTTGAAAGATGACGACATTGAAGGCATTGTCGCTTTTGCCAAGGAAAACAGCATCCGCCTGGTTGTGGCCGGTCCCGAACTGCCGCTTGTTCTTGGCCTGCAGGAAGCCCTGTCACGCGTCGAAATTACGTGCTTTGGACCCTGCACCTTCGCCGCACAGCTTGAAGGATCAAAAGCCTTCGCCAAGAACATGATGCAGGAAACCGGGGTGCCCACAGCGGCCTTTCGTGTTTTTGACAGTCATGAGCGAGCGCTCTCTTATGTGCGTACGCATCCGGTGCCCATGGTTATCAAGGCTGACGGACTGGCAGCGGGCAAAGGAGTGGTCATCGCCCAGACCATGGCCGAAGCGGAAGAGGCCCTTGATGACATGATGGTAAAGCAGGTCTTCGGTCCCGCAGGGCTGACTGTCGTGGTGGAAGAGGCGCTGAGCGGAGAAGAAGCCTCGTTCATGGCTTTTTGCGATGGCAGGACAGTTGTTCCCATGCCTTCTCTGCAAGACCATAAGCGCATCGGCGACAACGACACCGGACTCAACACCGGTGGCATGGGCGCCTACAGCCCAGCCCCCATCCTGCCCGAAGATCAGTATCAGGCCATGGCGAAGCTGGCCATCAGCCCCATTACCGAACATCTGGCAGCCATTGGCCAGCCGTTTAAAGGCGTACTCTACGCAGGGCTCATGATGACCGCCAAGGGGCCCATGGTCCTCGAATATAATGTACGATTTGGAGATCCGGAGTGCCAACCGCTCATGGCCAGGCTCAAATCCGACCTGGTCGAAATCATGATGGCCTGTGTTCAGGGCACACTTTCGCCTGAGCAGGTAGTGTTCCATCAGGAGACATCCTGCTGTGTGGTCATGGCCGCCCAGGGTTACCCGCAAGCATATCCGAAGGGCATGACCATTTCCGGCATTGAAGCTGCGGAAGAAATCGAGTCCGTAAAAGTGTTCCAGGCCGGAACCCGTCTGCAAGACGGCAAGCCCGTCAGCACAGGCGGCCGCGTCCTGGGTGTAACCGCGCTCGGGGCGGACCTGCACCAGGCCAGGGAGCGCGCCTACAGGGCCGTTGAAAAAATCCACTTCGACAACAGTTACTACCGCAATGATATCGCTAACAAAGGATTAAGGAGGGAATGATGCCACTGGTCGCCATATTTATGGGCAGCAAGTCCGATGAGGCCACGGTCCGCCCTTGCACGGAAGTGCTCGACAAACTGGGCGTATCATACATTTTTACAGTCACGTCCGCCCACCGCACGCCCGAGCGCACGGCCCGTCTGGTCAGGGAACTCGAAGACGGCGGCACCCAGATATTCATCTGTGCCGCCGGCCTGGCCGCGCATCTAGCCGGAGCAGTCGCGGCCAAGACCATCCGCCCCGTGCTTGGCATACCCATCGCAGCTTCACCACTGGGCGGGATGGATGCGCTTCTGGCCACTGTGCAGATGCCCCCCGGCTTCCCCGTCGGAACGCTGGCCCTGGATGTGGATGGGCACCCTAATGGCGCCACTGATGGGCACCTTAATGACGCCATCAAAAGTGAGAGATTTTCGCTCGGATGACCTCGTCTGGTTACGTGTTTATGAGTCGCCTCTGCAAGGAGAAAGATCCCTGCGAGGAGTCCTGTAGCTCTTGCCGTCCAGCACGATCTGGTAGGCGCCGTGCATGATCCGGTCGAGGGTGGCCGCGCCCAGCAGCTTGTTGTGGAAGTTGTCGTTCCACTCCGAGAAGTCCAGATTGCTGGTGATGATCGTCGGTTTTCGCTCGTAGCGCTCTGCGATGACGTCGTGGAAGTCCTCGTCCTGACCGGGGCGCATGGGCTTGAGACCGAAGTCGTCGATGATGAGCAGGTCTGCCTTTGTCAGTGCCGCCAGCTTGCGCTCGAAGTTGCCCACGGCCCGCGCTGAGGCGAGTTGGCCCAGCAGCTTAGCGTGGGAGGCGAACACGGTGTCGTAGCCGCGACGTACGGCAATGTGACCCAAGGCCTGGGCAAGGTGGCTCTTGCCGGTGCCGCAGGGACCGACGATGAGCACCGGGACCTTCTCCTCCAGGTAGCGACAGGTGGCCAGATCCATGATCTGCGCCTGGTTCACCCCGAGGTTGAAGGTGAAGTCGTAGCTTTCAAGCGTCTTCTGCGCGTTGATGCCGGCTCGGCGTTGCCTCATGACGAGTTTGCGTTGTTCACGGCGGGCGATCTCATCTTCGATGAGCAAGGCCAGGAAGTCGGTGTAGGCGAGCTTCTGCTCCACGGCTTGACGGTTGCGGATCTCCAGGGAGTCCAGGATGCCGGAGAGGCGGAGCTGTTTCAGGTGCGGCGTGAGTTGAGGCATGGGGTTCATTGCTGTGTCCTTAGTTGAGTAGGTCAGAGTTGCGGGTGAAGCGGGACGTTCCGCCGTAGGCATCAGGCAAGGCGATGGGCAGGGTGAGGTTTTGTTGGTCCAAACCCTTCTCTAGGATGTTCTTCACGTTGCGGTACGTTCCGGCTCCGTGATCCAGGGCTCTGGCGCAGGCCGCCTCCAGTCGTCGTTTGCCGTAACGACCCTGGAGTTGCAGCAGACCTTGAACAGCTCGCAGGTTGTCGAGGACGCGGTGTGTAAAGAGATCATGGACCAGCTCCAGGCAGCGTTCTCCGATTTTTTCAGCCTGAGCCAAGCACCACTGCGGATCACGCATCAAGTAAGCCGTGGCTTCCGGCGGTAAGTGATCTTGCACCGTGCTCCGTGCGCCGGGTTTTGACAGCCGGGGATGAGTGGCCACGAGTTTTTGTTCATGGAAGATCTGCACAGTCTTCTCCGTTGCACGCAGCCAGAGAGACTTGTGGACCAGAGTGAACGGGGCGGAATAGAAGGCTTTTTCGAACTGGACATGGCAGTTGCCATGCAACTTCACCGATGCCCATGCTGCCAGCTCGGGCGCGATATCCGGCAGAGGACGCAGAAAGTCCTTCTCCATCTCGGCAAAACGAACCAAGGGCTTCTGCTTGGTCGTGCCGTGAATGCGGTTTCCGGCGGTGCCCATGACCCATTCGTGGAGTTGGCGGTTGGCATCAGCCAGGCTGCGGAACTCTCGCAACTTTGCGAAGCTGTTTTTGACGTATTTGATGTTCGACTCCACGACGCCCTTTTTCTGCGGGTCTCGCGGAGGGCATGCGGAGACCAAAAATGCGTATCCCTCGGCAAACTCGGCATAAGCCCGCTGGACTTCTGGTTCGTAGTAGCAGGCGCGGGTGATGGCACACTTGGGGTTGTCGATGACTGTCTTGAGTGGCGTGCCGCCGAAGTGCTCGAAAGCCCGGCGATGGCAGCCCAGCCAGGTTTCCACGCGTTGGTTGGTGACCAGCTCGGCGTACATGTGCTTGCTGCACGGGAGCGTCATGACGAAGAACCACGTCTTCATGACCTCGCCGTTATGGACGTCGGTGATGACGGGGCCTGCGCCAAAGTCGATCTGGGCGGTCTCGGCTGGTGGATGATCGAGGAAGACTGTGGCTGGGGCGGCTTTCTTGTTGCGCCTGATGAAGCGCTTTACGGAATCATAGCCGCCTGTGAATCCGTAACGCTCAACCAGAGCCTCATGGATGGTAGTGGCTTGAATTCCGCGCTCCATCCAAGTGCGGATGAGATCAGCCATTGGTGCTGCAAGGGACTGCGAAGGCTGCTGGGTCCGTGGAGACTGGATAAGCGCTTCCAAGTCTTCGTTGGGTGGCAGTGAACGGCTGAGATCCAGCCAGCCTTGTTCTATGGCCACGGCTCGTAGCTGGCTGGCTTTGCGTCGGCCCATGAGACCAGCACGTTCTATCTCACGGTCGGACTCACCAAGCCGCATCCGTGTAATGACGTGTCGAATTTCGTACATTTCGAACCTCCTGTTGGCCATTTCCCCTCCTCCTCGTGTTTTGGAGAAAAGGAAATAAGCGTTGAGGACGTCCGAGCGAAGTGTTTTTAAGGCTCTCTCAAAACCGGGGTGGCTCCATTAGGGGTGCCCATGAACTGGCTCCATTAAGGGTGCCCACGCTTTGGCGCTATAGGGGTGCCCATTCACACTGGACAAGGTCGGCGCACGAAACGCGGCCTGGCTGGCGGGTCAGATCTTGGCGCTGCATGATCCTGCCCTGGCGGAGCGCATCAAGAAAGAACGCCAAAAGATGATAGATCAGGTGGAAGAAGACGCAAAGTCGCTCTAGATCAAATCGCATAAAAAAAGGCGGCCACGGGCCGCCTTTTTTTATGCTTAAGTTATGAGCTATTGCAGATACTTGAAGAACTCGCTCTGTGGCGTCAGTACAAACTGGGTCTGGTCCTTCATGGTCTTCTTGTATGCGTCCATGGTCCGCACAAATTCATAGAAGTCAGGATCCTGGGACAAAGCCTGAGCATAGATAGCCGTAGCGGCAGCCTCGCCCTCGCCCCGTGCAGACTCGGCCGCACGACGGGCATCAGCCAGGATAACGGCTCGTTGGCGGTCCGCCATTGTCGTGATCTTAGTGGCCTCTTCACGACCTTCAGATCGGTATTGCTTGGCTTGACGTTCACGCTCGGCCTTCATGCGGCCATAGATCGCAAGCTGATTTTCCTGAGGCAAATCCGTACGCTTGATTCGCACGTCGATGATGTAGATACCGTACTCACCCAAAAGCACGTTTGCCTTGGTTGTCACTTCGTCCATGATCGTCGAACGCTCGACGGCCACAATTTCAGTCAGTGTATAACGGCCCAAGGCCTCTCGTAACTGAGAATAGACAATATCATCTATGCGAGACAAACCATTTTGAACGCTTCGAACTTTTTGATAAAACAAAAGGGGATTGACAATTCTCCATCTGGAGAAGTTGTCAACAACCATGTTTTTCTTGTCCTGCGTGAGAATTTCCGCAGCAGGGGCATCGTACTCAAGAACCCTGGCATCAAAGAATATGACATTCTGCACAAAGGGAAGCTTGAAGTGGAGGCCTGGCTCATAATCGGCATTACCAACAGGTTTACCCAACTGCAAAACGATAGCTCTCTCAGTCTGGTCAACCACAAACACAGATTGCAGCAAAATAAAAACAGCTATGCCTATTCCGGCAATTATAAATTGAATTGATCTCATCAGTTCACTCCTCCATCTTTACCCTGCCCGGTCACGCCTGCTCTACCGGAGCGCTGCAAAGGCAAATAGGGGAATACCCGCTCCATGGAATCATTTGAGATAATGATCTTCTCCACTTCTGGATTGGAAAGTATCTCTTCCATGGTTTCAAGATAAATGCGCTTTTTTGTGATGTCTTTTGCCTTTCGGTATTCTTCCATAACAAACAGGAAACGATCGCTGTCACCGCTGGCCTGCAGGATCTTGGTTTCCTTGTATGCCTGCGCTTGGTTCAGGATGGCAGCAGCCTCACCGCGCGTGCGCGGGACGAGGTCATTTTCGTATGCTTCCGCCTCATTGATGAAACGGCTCTTGTCCTCTTTTGCGCTGGCGACATCCTTGAAGGCATCGATGACCTGGCGCGGAGGATGAACATCCTGCAACTGCACAGCGACAATCCTGATACCGATCTTGTAGCTGTCCAGAATTTTTTGCAGCAGATCGCGCGTGTCATTCTGAATGGTCAGCTTGTCATCGGTGAGCGCGGCATCGATCTTGTTATAGCCGATGACCTCACGCATGGCGGCTTCCGCGGCGTCTTTGACCGTTTTCTCCTGATTGGCGACATTGAACAGATAGTCCTGTGCGTTATCAATCAGGAACTGTACGATGAATTGAACATCAACGATGTTCTCATCGCCGGTGAGCATCAGGGACTCCTCCGGGACCTGCCGTACTTGGACACCAGTACCAACGGTAAAGGCGGTGCTCCCTCGAAAACCGACTTCAATACGCTGAATCTTGGTGACCTGTGGAGTCTGAACCGATTCAAACGGATAGGGCATCCGGTAATGCGGGCCGGGATCGGTAGTACGCGCATAGGCACCAAAGCGTTTGACAACGCCAACCTCATCCGGTTGAACGATGTAGATGCCGCTTCCCAGCCAGAGCAAAATGGCAACCAACACGATGAGTCGCCAGCCAGGCAAATTCATCTGTTTAAACTGTTTGACTTTTTCGTTGAAATCACCAAGATCCGGCCCAGGTATGGGGCCAGACTGCCTTTGACGCTTTTCTTGTAGTTTTTCCCAGTCCCAATTCATAGTGCTCCTTCGTATAAGACTAAAGCCGTAAGGTCAAGAAATCATGGAGCACTCCCACTTCCAAAACCACCTTCAAACCCCGGCATAAAAAGGGAGTTTCGTGACGAGTACTCTGGTTACAATTTATACGGACGGTTCAAGCCTTGGCAATCCAGGACCCGGCGGGTGGGGTGCCATCCTGATCTGGGGAGACTCGCGCAAGGAATTGAGCCGAGGGTATGTCGAAACGACCAACAACCGCATGGAAATCCGAGGGGTCCTCCATGCACTGCTGCACCTTACGCGGCCTTGCACCGTACATGTGTATACGGATTCGCGTTACGTATGTGATGCCATTGCAAAAAAATGGATTCAGGGATGGCTCCGAAACGGGTGGCTGACTTCAGCCAAAAAGCCGGTCAAGAACCGTGATCTCTGGGAACAACTGCTGCCGCAGCTGAAAAAGCACAATGTCACTTTTCACTGGGTCAAGGCCCACGACGGACATCCTGAAAACGAGCGCTGTGATGAATTGGCCAAAACTGCGGCCCGATCTGGTACAAAAGAAATCGATGAAGGCTATGCGAACAATTGAGTCGCCTGTAAAGACGTCACTGCAAAAAGCAGTCATCCCCTTGAAGAAGGGGATCCATGTCTTTCCTAACCATCTGCAAAGAATGGATTTCGCGCCATTGCCCGACATAGCCTGCCTTCGCGGGAATGACACTCAGGTTCTTTGGCGACTTTTTGCAGCGGCATCCGTAAAGAAAGGGATCCACCCGTAACAGGCAGGGCGGCGATACCGGAAGCAGCTCTGGAGGCGGCGATCAAAAAAGCATGTCGAAAGCGTGAACAAGAAAGGCCACGCCAATTCCCATCTTGATCGCTACCCCCAGGACCTTGCCAATCATGGCGCCAAGGGCGGCACTCCGGGCTTGTGCGATAGAGCGCCCAAGCACCAATTCAGCGCCCAGACACCCTGCGTATGCACCCGCAACAGCGCCAATCAGAGCGCCCATCCCAAGAAAAAACGGCACCCCCAGAATCGCTCCGGCTATGGCACCGACAAAAGCACCCCAATTTCCTGAACTGGAAGCGCCGTATCGTCTGGCACCAACGATCTGAAGGAGAAATTCAACCACCTCTCCGGCCAAAGCTGCAACTGTGAAGACCAGGAACGAACTGAGCGTAAAGGACGCATCAGGAGTGAACCAGGACCACAAGGTCAGTATCAGGATGATCAGCCAGTTCGCAGGAAAAGAAAAAATGTGGGTGCAAAAAGACAGGAGAAGGAGAAAAAAGATGAATGCGGGAAGAATAACGCTCATGATCGGGATGCTCATGATCGAGAAGAGAAAAAAAAAGTCCTGGCGACGACCTACTTTCCCACCAGT
>SWCH01002730.1_pt1 | contig 13561 bp, 9 predicted proteins | sample 4690051 | NCBI WGS metagenome assembly SWCH01 (sample SAMN10267282, study PRJNA491770) | bioreactor metagenome | isolation source: DHS bioreactor inoculated with | place: Japan: off Shimokita Peninsula | reverse complement strand
GGGGGGGCCACCTATAATTCCATCAATTTCTTTAACATTTTCATCAGCCATGATCTTTCTAATCTTTCTAATTAAATGGGATTTGGTTTCTGTTGTAATTTCTAAATTAAAATTATTAGAAGAAATTTCATCAGAAAATTCTGAATATTCTTCAAACAACTCTTCTCTTGAAAGTTCCTCTTTTAAATACCTAAAATAATCATCCAAACAATGATTAGATTTTAAACTATGATATAAAGACCGCGTTTCTAGACTCATTGATGCATATCGATCCATTTCAATATGTGAAATAAAATCATATCCTGATCTGAAAAATCCTTCTGATAAACCGCCTGCACCTGAAAACATGTCAAGAATAATCATATTATCCACCTAATTCTTGAGATATTATTATAATATACATTTTATCTATTTTTTTCAAATATTTTTTATATTCATAATATATTCCATATTTATTCTTAAGTAAATTTAGTACAATTAAACAAATAGCCAAATTGAGATTATAAAATGTTATTCAATTGTCAACAAACTATTACATGTCACTTAAACATTTCTATTTCTATTTAATAGTAAATCATATTATTACATTAGTAAATATTGCTATTCATAACTTAATTTAATCAGATTTAAAAATTTCATTTATTTTGATAAATATTGATATTGACATTGAAGAGGGTATCTGAATGAGAAAAGAATTTATAAAAGAGCTAATTAATGAAGTTTACGGCCCTAGAATGGGGGCTGAAGAAGAAATTAAACAAGACCCGTGGGAAGAATATTTAACCGGTGTTTTAGTCTCTCAGAAATTTAAACCAAAAAGTGATGATGGAGCAAAAGAACCAGACAGTGAATCTACAAGATCAGGTGTAGATTTAATTCCAGATGATAATTCTACTGATGAGGAAATCGATGCTACAATACCTTCGGAAATTGATCCTCGAATGAGGACAAAATCTTTTGGAATTTCCTTTATTATTAAAGCTAACAAACCCTCTTTTAAAATTTGCACTACTTGGGGACGTTATTTTAAGATCAAAGATAAAAATGAAGACAGGGAGAATTTATGGAAGAGAAAATCTTACTTTGATATAAATAAAATTGATCTTTATGGGAGTGAAACTGAATTAAAAACTCCGATTATCCTAGAAAATAATGAAAATGATGGAGATATCCTACTTTTTATCAAAAAAACATTCTTAAAAGGAGACAAATATCATATTACTGTGAATATAGTAAATAATTTAGATTTAAATCAAAATGCGCATACATTTAAGCCAGATATATCCTCATGTATTTTTCAGCCTTCTATCCGAATTAACCTTTCGGATAAGGAACAATTACCTAATTTAGATCAGATTAATGAGGAAGAAAATGAATTAGATTTCATTTACAGGAATCGGCCTTTTAAAGCATTAGGACATATGTGTTCAGCCCTATGGTATGATATAGATTATATGAATAAATTTGACCTTGATTTATTATGGCCTGATGGATCTTATAATTCTGAAGAAAAAGAAGAGTTAAAAGATTTTATTCAACCACATTTAAGGAGTGAATTTGTTCCTTTATATCCAATGCCCTTATCATCCTTTGAATTACCCGAAAATGAAAATGATCCTAATTTATCTGCTAAAATATTATCAGAAATATGGTCGAATGAAGACTTTGAACGAATTTTAGTGCCTATTCTGGAAAAATATGAAAAATGGATAAACAATAATATTAAAGAAAAAGAAGAACTACCTGATAAATATAAAAAAATAGCAAATAATTTAATTAAAAAACAATTTAATGCACTTGAACGGATCAAATTAGGTTTAACTACTCTTAAATCTAGTTCTATTGTAAAGCTTGCATTTTCTTTTGCTAATAGGTGTATATATCAACAACATGAATGGTCTACGCGAAACGGAGAATTCATATGGAGACCATTTCAACTTGCTTTTTTCCTTATGACTATTGAATCAATAGTTAATGAAGATTCTGATGATAGAAATACACTTGATTTGTTATGGATATCTACTGGGGGCGGAAAAACAGAATCATACTTAGCTATCATGGCATTTACAATGGCTTTACGAAGAATTATTGCTTTATATAGTCCTAATGTGGAAACTGGCGCGGGTACTTCTATAATCTCAAGATATACTCTTAGGCTATTGACAGTTCAACAGTTCAGAAGAACAATTAGATTAATAACCGCTGCCGAGTATCTTAGAGTATCTTCTAGTTCGGAAGGATACATTGGTTGGAGGCCAGATTCTTGTGATATCGAAGAGGACTGGATTTATGGATCAGTTAGATTTTCAGCTGGTATGTGGGTAGGTAGTGCTGTATCGCCACTTCATCTAAGAGGTGATAATCAAGCTATTTCATTACTTAGAGAAGGAAATGGAGAAGATGATAATTCTAGCGAACCCGCTCAAGTTATTAAATGTCCAGCATGTGACTCCTGGCTTACAATTCCTAAAACAGGACTACCTAAAGAAGATAATAAACTATATTTTGTTGTAAAATCATCAGAATCCCTGCGTGAAGTTTCAAATATACTTAAAAATTTAAAAGAAACTAAAGATTTCATTGAAGAAGTTATTTTATCAAATGAAAATCATGAAGATGATTATTATACTATTTCATTGACTTTTACTGATCAGAATATTGAAAAGAAAGAAATTGACGAGCTTTTGGATGAGTTAAGAGATATATTTGAAATTGCATCATTAAATCCATACCGGCAAGGTTATTTTGGAAGTATAAAAGATCTTGCAAGAAATCAAGAAAGAACAGAATATAGTGATTTTGAAATTTGGTGTCCTAACCCCGAATGTGATCTTAATAACATTTTTTGGAAAGAAGGAGTGCCTTTAAAGCATGAAAATAGTTGTGTTCAGTTTCCAGATGGTAATTTTGAAAGATTAATTGAAAGTCCATTTATTTCCGGAACTAGAATCCCTATTCCTGCTTATACTGTTGATGAACAAATTTACTCAAGATGTCCTACTGTAATAATTAGTACAGCAGATAAAATAGCCCGTTTAGCATTTGAACCAAGAGCAGCATCAATGTTTGGGAATATTAATAACTATAATAAATTTTATGGATATCACAGAGAAACACTATTTCCTAATAATGCAACAGAATCCAGTAAAGAACATGAAATATCTGTTGAACCATTCAAAGCTCCAGATTTAATAATTCAAGATGAATTACATTTAATTGATGGACCATTAGGCAGCCTTTTTGGATTGTATGAAGCAGTAGTTGAAGGTATAATTAAGAAAATTGGAGGTAATCCGAAATATATAGCATCTACAGCTACAATCAAGAATGCAAAAGAACAGGTTAATTTCTTATTTTCAAAAGATCTTTTCCAATTTCCACCATATGGATTAGATATAGATGATAGTTTTTTCGTAAAAGAAGAAGCTCCAGAATCTGCATGGGATGAAGAAAAACGTGGACGTATATACATGGGTATTTATGCCCCTGGAAGAGGGCCCATGACTCCTCAGGTCAGATTATGGTCAAGAATCCTCAAAACTTCTAACGAACATCAAAATGAAGAAAATATTCTATACTACTGGACGATAGTTGGATATTATAATGCTATTAGGGAATTAGGAGGAGGAGGGGCTCTTTATAGAGAGGACATAGAAGAAAGATTAAAAACAATCTCTGAAGATTCTCCCAGAATGCTTCATCATGATTTAACTGTCGAACTTTCTAGTAGGATGCCATCTACTACTATTCCTTTAATCCTTAGTGAAATTGAGAGGGATGGAAAGAGAAATGCAGAAGAAAATCCCAATTATGATGCTATTTTCACAACGTCAATGTTTGGTACTGGAGTTGATATTTCTCATCTTTCAATGATGGTTGTTAATGGTCAACCTAAAACAACTGGATCTTATATTCAGGCAACAGGTAGAATAGGTAGATCACACGGTGGACTAGTTGTAACATTTTTAAAAGCTGGAAGACCAAGAGATTTGAGTCATTATGAAACATTCCCTTCTTATCATTATCGAATTCAAATGGGAATAGAACCTGTTTCAGTATCACCATTTTCTAAAGGTGCTCTCTGGAAAGCTATGGGGTCTTCAGCTGTTGCTTTTTTAAGAAATGCTTATAATACGCAGTTAAAATGGTATGATAAAGATGGTACCATCATTACTGAAAATAATGCCGATGATGATATTGAATATCTATGTAATCATATGGAATCTAGGTTAAACTATATATACCGGGGGAATACGGCACCTGTATCATTTGCTTTAAAATATCTTAAAACACAGATTGGGAGATGGAAAAAGATTGCAAATAATGTGGATGAACTTAAGTTTAATGAGTATAGTATGTGGCATGAACCCAAATATAATGTAGTTTTGGGCGATCCCCAACATGAACATAGAGATGAGATTAAAACTGTATTTAAAAATGTTCCTCAATCACTTAGAGAAATTGAAGAAACCACAGGGTTTTGGGTGTGAATATGGGTGAAAAAATCAAAGTTCAAAATTTAAGAAGATCACAATTTATATTAACATATGGTCCGGGATCGATTCTTGAAGGTAGAGATGGCCCTAGAATTATACCTGCTTTAGGATGGGGTTTAGGAGGTAATTTTGCAAGGATATTAAAAAAATATGAGGTCCATGACTTACGTATGAGTCATGTTTTAAAGAAAATAATGACCCGATACAAAGATTATGAGATAAGATTCTTTTTGCTTCCTTCAAATTCATCTGAACGAAAAAAAGACACTCAAGGTCTTTATAGAACTTATATATTTCCCGTATGGAAAATATGTTATGGAAAAGAAAAAAAGCATAATCCGGATTTTCCTGTCCTTTATGATTCTTCAAAACATGATAATTGCCCTATTTGTAATAAGAAAACAAAAACTAATGTAAGATTTGTGTGTGCATGTCCGGATGGACATTTAGATGAAGTAAAATGGAAAGAAGCAGTTCATGGAGATGAAACTCCATGTAATATAGATTATTTCTATTGGGATGCGGGAGGTAGTTCCCTTTCAAGTATAAATATAATATGCCCTGAATGCGGTTTAGAAACTAACATGGGAGATGTTTATCAGAGATATTTCCAATGTACCGGTAGATTACCAGAAAAAGAAATTCCCAGTGATGATTTGGTGTGTTTAACCAAGCCTGAAAGAAAAAGGTGCAGTCAAAGAATGAGGGTAGTTCAGAGACAATCTACATCCCTCAGAATTGCAAATACACTTACCTTACTAAGAATACCAAAATATGATAAACCAATTTCTAATGTTTTACAAATAGGAGAAGTAGCTTCCTTATTAAGTGGATTAATGGCCGTTGGTGTGGATGAAGGTGGTTTTTTAAAAGGTCTTGATGGAAATCATAAGATTGCTAATGAAAGTAAAGACGTCATAATCCATTATATTAACGAAAATAGTTATGAAGAACTTATTAAATTAGCTAGTGATCTTTACAATGAAGATATCCAAATAGATAACATATTACTAGAGGAATTTGAAACATTAAAAGGTGAAGAAGCCTGTTCTGATAATTTTTGTAAAGGCCCAGCATATACATATAATATTAAAGTTAGAAAAGATGGAAATAAATTTCCTTTTAATGTTTATCCTGTTGATAAAATAAAAACAGTAACGGCTCAGATGGGATATCAGAGAAAACCTTATTTAAAAAAGGATAAAGACACAGGTAATATCATAGAATCTGAAACTATATCTATAGGAGCTACCCGTCCTGATGGAACATACTGGTATCCGGTATATGAAGGTATTGGAGAAGGAATTTTTATAACATCTGATGAAAATCCCATCGAATATTTGAATTTGAAATATAATTTAGATGAATGGATTGAAAAAAAGCCTGTATACAAAGATAGATGGAGAGATGATGAAGTTAAAAATCCTGTATTTGTTTGGTGGCACACACTTTCCCATGCATTGATTATGGCCCTTTCCTTCTTTTCTGGTTATTCATCAGCATCTATTCGAGAAAGGGTGTACGTAGATCCAAATGGTAAAGGTGGCGTTTTCTTATATACTACTTCTGCAGGAGAAGACTGTGGAATGGGAGGTTTGGTTGAATCTTCTGAAAAATTTGAATTAATTATGAATGAAGCCTTAAAAATAGTTTCATTATGCTCTCACGATCCCTTATGCTCTAAAATAAGGATATCTTCTGACAGGGTAAATGGATCTGCCTGTATATATTGTCTTTTAGTTCCTGAAACATCATGTGAACACGGTAATATGTGGTTAGATAGACACATACTAAATGGTGATTAAATGAGTCTAAATGCCGAAATTGTTGCAACTGGCGACAAATGGATTGGATATGAAGTTACACCAACAGAAGACATAATTAAAGAGTTGATAGACAACTCAAACAAATTTTTACTTCTCACAGTTTTTATAATTACTGAAAGTAGGGTATTAAAAAACATTGAAAAAGCCCTTCAGAGAGGAGTCAATGTAGAAATATTTATCCACAATGATAAGGAATTTTTCAAAAGTATTCAAACCGATTTACTTGAATTTCAAGAAAAATATCCACATATTAACGTTTTTATAGCTCCTAACGAATTTTTGCATGCAAAAGTTCTAATTTCAGATAAAAAAAAAGTCCTTATTGGTTCTGCGAATCTCACCAAAGCAGGATTATCAAAAAATTATGAATTAGGTATCTTATTAGATGATTCTAATATTGCATATAAAATGGAAAGTATAATAAAAAGGTTAATTCAATGAGAAATTATTTTCATAAGTATCCCACATGTCCTTGTTGCCATGAACCTCATTTAAGCGGTTCTATAATTAAAATAGTAGATTATAGAATTGGTTTATTAAAATGTTCATCATGTAAATCTTATTTTTATGAAAACATTGATTTTACTCATTTCAAAAAGGCTTGGAAGGCTATTAAAATGGGAAATTATGAATATAATGAATTTATAAAGAAAGTACCTATTTTATGGAGCATTAAACCAAATTTTGTTGAAGAAGCATATTTAGACTGGTTAAATGTAGATACTTCAGGAAAATATCTAATTACTTGGCCTTGGAAGGAAGTTAAATTTATTCCATTACTGATTACAGATTTAGCACTTCAAAATTCTGGAAATAAGATTGTAGTAATTTCTAATTTTAACAATATTAACTCTGTAGATGATTATGAATTTTCTAAACCCGAATTTGACGTAATATTCGATAATTTATTCTATTTTAATGATCTCGCTGAAATAGAGATAAATAATGATATAATGGAGGATGTTAGAGAATTTAATAGAAATAGAGAATATGTGCTTCAAAAAAGAGACAAAATTTCTTATCATATTAAAATTGTTAAACCTTTAAATTCTACTGAACGGGATTTTGAAGTAGATAATTCTGTCGATGCTGAAAATTGTTCTTATAGAAGATGTAAGAATATATTAAAAAACAAATTAGATAGTACTTATGGAGAAAATTCCATTAAACTGTTTAAATGGAAAGATAGGGGAATATGGAAAAGGACACCAAACAATAAAATTAATCCTGATGGTTATTTTGAAATTTCCTTGGAGGAACAACAAAGATGGGGAGGACGGCTTAAATTTGATAAAATAAGTTACTGGAAGGCACTCTCAAATATTAATAAACTGGTAAGGGTTAACCAGAAAATATCTTTAATTAAAATTCCTGATGATAATTTAAGTGATAGGGATATAGAAAATAATCAGATATTTTTTATTCCAGATTATTTAAATTCAGATCAAATTTTTAACACAATTAATAGAATAGACCCTGAAACAGTAATCTTTACTGAATGTGACGTTTTTGTTGAGGATAAGGTCATATTTAATGGCCCCAAAGGGAGAGAATTTACTAAATTTCTGGATAGTACAGATAAGACAGTTTTAATGTTCTCAGTTAAACCCGGTTCAAGACATCTCTATAAAATAGGCCTTGATGATGGATTTACAGATAAATATGATATTACGGTACATACTTGGGATTCAGGAGCTGTAATGGAAAAACTTTCCAATAATTATAACTGTTCAACTTGGGCATCTGCAGCTTCTTCATGTTTTAATGCAATTAAATTAGAGTGTAAAATTACGACTAAATATATACATTTACGATGTTTAGACAGTGTTGAAGAAGTTATACCTAAAATACTTCAAATAATAGATAATAATTATCATATTAAAAAGTTTTTTAATGATTTAATAAAGACTCCCCTGTATATAAACGATACAAATATTTATACTAATTTTAGGAGAGGCAACTGGATTTTTGACAATATTATGGGTCATGTTTTAGAAACTGATTATGATGCTTTCCAAGAGATAATTAAACCGTTTAATAAATATTACTTAGCTGATGATGAGCCTTCTAATCCTATAATGGATAAAATAATTGAATTATTAACTGAATTCATTCAGAAAGAAAAACATGTAGTTTTTATTGCTGTACCCAATTCTGATAAAAAAGGAACTGAACAAATACTTATAGAAAATGGTTTTCAAGATTATATTCCTGAGAAAGTGAGGATATGTAATTGGAATGAATTATCTGATTTTAAGATAGAATTAGAGCCAGAAACTAAATTTTACGTGATTTCTGCCATTAATCCCTACATTACATATGACCTTGATGAAAGTGATATCAATAACTTTATTTTCATTGGTAGCAGTCATAATCTTGAAGATTTACAAACAATTTTAGAAAACAGATTAAATGAAAAAAATAAAAGGCCCATTTATATACCTTCACCCGAAGAAGATTTACCTGAACTTTTAAAAACTGCTTTAAATGAATTGCAAAATGTGGAAAAAATTAATAATATAACATCAGAACTCCCATTTAAAGAAAATATAAACCTATTTGAGGGAAAAAAACTAATAACACCTTCTGAAGGATCTAAAACCCATCAAATGAAAATAGATGCCGGTCAAGAAGTCATTATAGTTATTGATAAAGATAGAAATGGACTATTCTTACCATTAGGCAGGATTATCTCATTTAAAAGTGATTATAATGATTCTATTGAGGATATAAAAATAACAAAAAGTAATGTGAGTGGCTTAAAAGGCAAAGAGATAATTATAGATGAACATGGGTTTTATGCATCTTACAAACTTATCTTCACAAAGTTTGTTGTGGAAATGGGTGAATCTACAAAGATAAAAACTCCTCTTTATAACTGGAACGGTTTCAAGGAGTTGATTTTGTGTGCATCAGAATGGATGCTGTTACTTAGAAAAGCGTTGAAGAGAATTCAGGAATGTAATGAAATATCAGAAAAAGAAGCCAAAGATCAATTAGCTCATCTCTTAGTAAATCTAAATATACATGCCAGTCATCATAGTTATATTAAAAATTTCTGGCTTGCTGAACCAAGTATAATTAATACTTCATTTGGTAAAGTGGAAATTTACGAAATTGAACATCCTAGAGGATTAAATGACATAATTGAGATCTATGAACTCATTGATAAGCTCCTTCCTGATATTAACTTGGAGATGAATAATGCTCGAAGATCATATACTGCTGCAATAACTCTACAAAACATTAGACGAAATTTCTTTAAGGGTATAAACATACCTCCAGAATACAGATATCTCTATGAAAAATTACAGGAAGAACTTAAAGTGATCATAAGAAATTCTGCTAAATTTAAAGTGGAAACTGGAACTACTGTAAACCTTATTAAAGAAGTGTATCCTTTCCGTATTTTAGATAATTTTCAACAATATTATTAATCTAAATAAACAATTTTTTATCTTTAATAAATCAAATCATTCGAATTATTAGATTTTAATGTTTTAAAGGTCCAATACCTTTGCCAGTAATGTTGGTCCTTCTGAAATGATTGACATAATATCCCGACCAGAACACTTATACCATACCACTGATCCTCCTAATGATTGGCCAGGTACTATGGGAGGATATGTGCCCGATGTTATCAGTCAAAGATTTTACCAAGAGAATATAGACACTCCTGATAATCGTTTGTTAAAATATTTCCTTGAATCATTGGATAAAGTGATTAACCAGCTTTTAATTTCCATAGATGATGATGACGGTTATGTTAAGGACCAGCTTTTATTCTACAAACGACAAGTTCAGGATTATCTTAGTGATCGTTGGACTGCAGAAGTAGGCCGCCTAGATTATCTTCCCCTAAATTCACAGGTATTACAGAAAAAAGAAGGATATCGAGATCTATTCAAATATTTCTTAAACTTTGAATTAGCCTTCCGCTTCAAATGGGGGGAAGTTGAAGATAAAATAAAAGGTTATGAACGTAAACTGAGTGAATTATACGAATATTGGTGCTATTTTAAACTTATCAAAGTATTAAACAAACTCAGCGGCAATAAATTAAGCTACAATGATTTGTATACATTGAATAAAGATAATTGGTCCATAAAAGTTAAAAAAGGAACCCAATCTGTGCAACAGTTTATTCTTCCTATTGATAATCAAGAGATATATACTGAGTTAAGTACAATCGACTTTTCTCGAAAAATAATTTAGATCATATTCATTGCCTTTCAGACCGGATTACACCCTTTTAATTGAATATAATTCTGAACATTATTTTGTCCATTTTGATGCTAAATATCGTTCTGAAGGGGAAGTGTTAGCATTCTATGAAAATATTCCTCAGGAACAATTGAATGAAGATGATCTGAATCAATTTATTGAAAATGACGTAGAAACTAGGGACTTAGAGGAAGAAACTAAGAGAAAATTCAAATATGGAGATCTATACAAAATGCATACTTATAAAGATGTTATTTTAAAAACAGAAGGTGCTTATGTTTTATATCCTGGTGATGATTGCAAGATATTTAAAGTAAATGAGAATGAACCCATTCCTTCTGTTGGTGCATTTCCCCTAACACCTGGAAAAAACGGGATTGAAGAGGAAGAATTAACTTTATTTTTAAAAGCTGTTCTTAAAAATATCATTAATTAAAAATTTACAAAATATCCATGAGTTCCGAATAGAAACAAGAAAGGTAATCAGTGCATTGTTGAATCAAAAAAATACTGATTATTAAATGTTATGCTTACCGAAAGAATTATTTATTACATAATAACAATATTATAACAAATATTAAAGGAGTATTATTATGAGAATCAGTATGTCGTTACCAGATGAACTTATCAAAGATTTGGATGAAGTGTTAAAAAAAGAAGGTTACAATTCACGATCTGAAGGCATTTCAGATGCTTTAAAGGAATTTATTAACCATAGAAGCTAAAAATAAATAATATCTATTTCAAATTTTATTCTAAATGCATTATAACGTTTTTTATAAGATCTGGGGACACTACAGCAAATAAAGAGGATCTCATTACACACGATTTCACCCGTACATGAATACTGAGACGTAATGGTGAACCTGGGTGAAGATGCCAACACCACTGGTGCTATTTATGGTCATTTAGCCGGAATTTAGAAAAATTCGAAAAAGGATAAAACTTCCAGCGTGGTTATAAGAAAATTTGGAATCATGGAGAAACTATAATAATTTCGTTCTTTTCATGAAAAATGAATAGTAAATTCACCGCCTCCGAAAAAAATCGTGCAATTATAGTTAAATACGTAACCTTTTTAACTAATAAGGTTCATATTTATTATTCATGAGTAGAAATCCTTCAATGAAAGTTGAAAAGTGGATTACTAGCGAAGAGCTCAAAAAACGAATCAGAGAAAAAGAAAAAGACATCAAAGTTTTAAATCGACTACATTTCATGAATTATTTGTACAGTGGTTGCAGTGTTCCTGAAGCAAGTGATAAACTGGGAATAACGAAAGTCACAGGTTATAATTGGCTAGAAAGATGGAATGCAGACGGTTATGATGGTTTAATTCCCAGATTTGCCGGAGGGAGGCCATCTAAACTGTCAGACAAAGAAAAAAGTCAATTAAAAGAAATACTTAGAAAAAGAGATGATTGGACCACCAAAGAGATTCGTAACCTAATCCACGAAGAATTCGAAGTCGAATATAGCTTAAAACAAGTAGGAATCATTCTAAGAAACATGGGCTTAAAATTTGGTAAACCATACCCTAAGGATTATAGAAGACCACCTGACGCTGAAAAACAGTTAAAAAAAACATAGACCAATCTTTAAACCTAAATCATGGTGTAATAGGATTTTTAGATGAATTCTCACCACAAAGCACAGCTAACACACAAAGAGTTTGGTCAACTACCAAACCATCTATAACCAAAAATACCACTCGTTTAAAAGCCAACACAATGGGATTCTACGCAATAAAAGGACAAAGCACCATCGATTTCAAAGAACACTCACGAAAAGAAGACATAACTGCTTTCCTAAAACAAATAAGAACAGTAAACCCTTATGGCAGAATAATGATCATACTTGACAACTTCAGATCCCACCACACCAAACTAACCACAGAAACCGCCAAAAAACTCAACATAGACCTCATCTTCCTACCACCATACTCACCTGACCTTAACCCCATAGAATTCTCTGGAAAACAATAAAAAGAGAAATATCACCACTATTCATAGAAACACGAGAACAATTACGCGAATTAATAGAAAAAAACTATTAAAAATGCACACAATCCCTAACATATGCCCAAAAATGGATAAAAAAATTCTTAAAAATAAGTTAAAAAAGATTAGTAAAGAACTATAATTAAAAATAACCAGTTAAAATCTTATTTTACACTAACTTTCGTAGTTACATTGGTATTCTTTGTTTTACCTCTTTTATTCTCCATAACTGATCCCATAATTGCTGTCCTGGTGTCTGCTATTGGTGGTTCTGGTCCTGCTTTAGTGGCAATAGTCCTTTCTGGTGCTATTAAACCCAAAAAACTAGAAGTTCAGAACCTTAAAAGATGGGCAATTTTTATAATGTTACTGGTATTAATCAGTTTTTTCTGGTTGTTTTATACTTAGGAATCTCTTTAAACACGATTTCTATTACCGTACTAATTTTAATAATTGTTAATGCAGTTATAGCTGCTTATATAATTACTGGGGGATTAGCTGCTCATGAAGGGATACGAGAGCTTCTGAGCAAACTGTATATCTGGAAGGTGGGTTTAAAATGGTATATTGTTGCCTTATTAATATTCCCGGTTATAACCTACCTTTCGCTTATCTTCGGTGTTTTCACTACTGGTTCTCCCATTAGTGAAATATTACCCCAAATTTCAATTAGTGCTATTTACGGAGCTATTCTCTCTTTCTTTTACATTACTTTGATTCGGGCCCTTTAAGGGAGGAGATAGGTTGGAGAGGCTTTGCCCTTCCACGATTACAGAATCTTTACTCCCCTCTGGTGGCAACATTAATTTTAGCTGTAATCTGGACAGTCTGGCATTTGCCACTTTATTACAATGGTATGTATCCCGGTGGATTTGATGCATTCCTAACCCGATTCACCTGGAATATTGGACTTACCTTCCTCTTTACCTGGATTTATAATCATACCCGGGGCAGCCTACTTCTAGTCACCTTATTCCATGGTTCGATTAACACGGCAGGTACCCTGATTATCACT
>SWCH01001158.1_pt1 | contig 13631 bp, 12 predicted proteins | sample 4690051 | NCBI WGS metagenome assembly SWCH01 (sample SAMN10267282, study PRJNA491770) | bioreactor metagenome | isolation source: DHS bioreactor inoculated with | place: Japan: off Shimokita Peninsula | reverse complement strand
ATTACACAATTGCATCTATCATGCCAATATACACCTTGGTCTTAAACTTATTTATTAATGTATTAATATTGATTTAAAATTGCTTTTATTTGAATACTTTTATTTATCGATAAAATCTTTTATATATAGTTTACAAATAAAAAGAGCCGTATTTAAATAATATTACAGCTCTTTTTATTTTGATTACCTAAAAAATTACCTTATTTTATACCCATTTTTAGGTTTTTTAATGTTACATATATATGATCTTAGTTTATATTTATCTATTTTGTTATTTAAAGTTTGTTGAGGAATGTCAAGTTCACGGGATGCCTTTGAGATGTTTCCTGAAAATTTTGCAAGAGTTTCCTTAATAATTTTTATTTCAATATCTTCCAATGTTTCCTTAAGTTTTATTCGTCCATTTTTATAAACATACGAATCTATAATGTCACTTCTAGAATTTACTTCTGCATCTTTCAAGCTATAGTATTCAGGCATCTGAATTTCATTGTATTCTATAACCTCTCCACTAGCTATATTCATAGATCTTTCCACAATATTTTTCAGCTCTCTAACATTTCCTAGCCAATAGTTCTCTACCAGATATTCCATTGATTTATTATCAAACTTCAATATATTTTTATTTAATTTACTGTTAAATTCATTGATAAAGTAATCTATCAATATAGGTATATCTTCTTTTCTTTTTCTAAGTGGAGGAATTTCTATATACAATATATTTAATCTAAAAAACAAGTCTTTTCTAAATTCATTGCTTGCTAACAACTCTTCTGGTGAAACATTAGTTGAAGAAATAAGTCTAAAGTCAACATTTATTTCTTCTTGTCCACCTACGCGCCTTATCTTGCCTTCCTGCAATGCCCTTAATATTTTAGCTTGCAAAATCTTGGGCATTGAATTTACCTCATCTAAAAATAAAACACCTCCTGAAGCAAGCTCAAACAATCCTGGTCTGGTTTCCGCCCCTGTAAATGCTCCCTTAACCGAACCAAACAGCATAGTTTCAAGCAGTGTTTCTGGTATTGCAGCACAGTTTTGTGCAATAAAAGGTGCCTTTTTTACATTGCAGCTTAAGCTAAAAACAGCTTGTGCTACCATTTCCTTACCTGTACCTGTTTCACCATAAATCATGAGATTTGAAGGACTTTTGGAATAAACCAATATTTGTTCTTTCAATAATCTTATTTCATTGCTTATACCTATTATTGAATCAATACTGTAAAAGTTATTTTTATTTTTTTGTGTTACTTCATTGAGCTTATTATCCTTTATTATGTCTGAAAGTAATTTTTCAGACATATTGCTTATTCCTGTTATATCTTCACATATTTCACAAACATATAGAACTTTTCCGTCTCTGATAATAGGCAGTGTAGAAGTTGATGTAACTCTTCTTTTCCCATTATTACATATGAATGTAGTTGTGCTTTTAATAATTGGATTACCAGATTTAAACACATTTACAATCATGCTATTTTCTACAGTAAGAGATGGAAAAGTATTAAAGATTGACTGATTTATTACATCCTTTTTGCTAAATAAATTACTCTGAGCATTTTTATTTACATAAATAATTTCATACTTATCATTTACTAAGTAAACTTCCTCATTAATATTATCTATAACTATTTCAAATAAATCTTTTTCAAAGTTTAGCATATGACCTCCAAAGCACATCTTGTTGTTTAGATGTTTTTATAATATCAACTATATTAAAAATTTTCAAGAAAAAACGATTGCATTATTTTGGCAAAATAATATCCTCCGCTTTATACCAGGGAGGTTATGAATTCACAATACTCAAATTTCACATACTATGATTTCTAATCATACTAGAACTGCTACTTTGCATGCAAGCTTTTGTTATTAATAGAAAAAACATAACATCTACTTCTAAGGTATTAAATATCCACCTCCATACTGTAGTTTGTAGATTAAATAATATAAGTCAGATAACAAGAATTGATGTGGTAAAAAAATGCTCTCCTTACAGTTAACAGTTTTATTTTTTAACTGTCAACCATAAGGAGAGCATATCAATCCATTATTATCGCCTTAAGCCCTTGTTTTTTTACACCTTTCAATTTGTTTTGATGGTCACTTTTTTTGTTAATCCATCCCAATCAACTTCACAATCAAAATTTTCAATTATGAACCTTAAAGGCAACATTGTTCTGTTTGTATCTGAAATATATGGTTCTACATCTGTTTCTTTATTTACCCCGTCAACTCTGGCAGTCTTGTTCCCAATCCAAAGATATATCTTATGCTTATTTAAATACAAGCTAACCATTTTATCCGATTGATCCCATTCCACTTCTCCACCCATGTTTTCTATGAGTGCCCTTATAGGTAAGAATGTTCTGCCGTTCTTTATAATTACTTCCGTTCCTTTACCAGGGTCTATTTCAACTTTTTTGCCATTAACATACATATACTTGCTGCCTACCTGCAACACAATGGTTTTTCCAAAATTTGATTTAACTGAAACTTCATCAGTTGATTCACCAAGAGTCTTATCTTTGTAAACTGCTTTTAATATATAATAATAGGTTTGGTTATTATCTATATTTTTATCAGTATATGATGTTCCTTCTATTGGGAAGTCTGTTATAGGAGTATCTGATTGTCTGCCCGAGCGAGTAGCCCTATATATATTGTATCCGATTATTTCAGGTGAATATTTCGGTTTGTTCCAGGATAAATAAATTCCATCATTTACTGCTTTTGCACTTAAAGTTATACTTGATTTTAGCATAACTTCCACTTCATTGGAGGCAGGACCCAATGATTTATCCTTATATACAGCTTTGACTATATAATAATATTTGGTATCTGCTTTTATATTTTTATCGGTATATGAAGTTTCTTCAATAAAGAAATCTGTAACAGGCGTATCTGATTGTTTTCCAGATGATGTGCCTCTATAAAGATTATATCCGATTATATTTTTTGTGCTTAGCGGCTTAGTCCATGTGAATTTAACTGCTTTACCATCTGCTTTTGCAGTTAAAGTACATTTATCGTCAATATTGTTTTCTTGATTTTTAATCAGTTCAAAGGATTCCCATTCACCAGTTTTTGTTCTGTCAGCAACTACCTTCCCTCCACCGCCATTCTCGGCGCAAACATATTTGTCATAACATGTTTTAAGTGCAATCTTATTATCATCCAATTCAACTAATTTAAATTTCTGCCTTTTTCCAATTTCAGTGTCTTTTACGTTCAAGCTTTTTTCATCATCAGATGCACTTAAATAATACCCTTCATGGCTTTTTATGGCAATATATTTATTTGAAAGATTAACAATTTGAAACATTTCCCAAGGTCCTATTTCTTTTCTGTCTGCTGTTAATATACTTCCTCCCCCATCCTCAGCACAGAAATAATATCCCTCCAATGTTTTGAAAGAAAACATCGAAACCTTATTATCCTTGCTGTAAGCATAACCTGGAAAAGTAATCAGCGATGACAACAACATTACCAGTACCAATACATAAGTTGTAAATACTTTAATTTTATTCATTATTAAAATTCCTCCCCTTTTCAAATATAATAAGCATAAATAACTGCTTTCCCCTTTTTAAATTTGACGATTTTTAATATAAATTGTTCCCAGAAGAATATATTATTAACATTAAACTTATTTGCCAAACTAATTTCCATCTATTACCAGAAGTAACTTTGACAAATCTAATCGGGATTTATTTTTCAATATTGCTTATTGCAAGATAGAAATGATTCTCTCCCGTCATAATATAGTCATAACATAAAGTTATGCAAATTTATTACTTGTAGCAAACCAAATTCCAGTTACTTTTTAAGTATGTATATCTGCTAAAGTAATTTTAATATTCCTTTATTTTACATTATACCTAATATTTTTACTTATAGCAATAATAAAAGAAGATACGGTATCAGCATAATCATCCAGTTTTATTAAAAGGGCAAGATGCCCGCCAGTCAGAGTTGTGATTACTTTTGGATTTGGCATAATACTAATCAATGAATCCTTGCATGCCTGGTTAAAAGCATCGTCATCTTCTGACAGTAGAAGAAGGACCTTTTTGTCCCACACTTTGAAGTCGGATGAAGTCATACTTAAATGATTTTTGATGTCAATCATAAGATTAATCATATGTACTTCATATTCTTTTGTTAATAGACATAACATCGCATTAACAAGATCTTGTATCCGTTCCTTTTCTGCTTCTTCAGAATTCACTGTTTTTCTCATAACGGCCTTCGCAACAATCTTTTTAAAAATATTAAAAGGAATAATTTTAAGCATCCGCTTACTCTTAATTTGTCGGTGAATCATCCCCATTAATCGTTGGTACGCTTCTTCATCCATGTCTTTTGCAAGAGAACATGTATTGGAAAGCACCATGCCTTCTACTACACACGGATGCTCTTTCGCAAGAATCTGTGCGACAATACCGCCAAAGGACTGACCAACAAGCCAAGCTTTAATACCAAGGCTTTTCAGCAATTCTGCAACTGCATCAGAAAATTGCTGATTGTTATCATACTGAAGCTGATAATCAAATGTAATAACAGAAAAATCCTTGGCAAATCTTTCAAAGTGCAAATAAAACAGATCAGAAAGTCCAATCCCTCCGGTTAACAAAACAATGGTTTCTTTTGCAGACGGATGTCTGTAATAACGGTATTTGAATTCTTTTTTATTATTGAGAACAACACTCTGCTGTTGATATTTCTGATAAAATTCTTTCAAGTTTTCCATATCTAAATCTACTCAAAAATATAATCGGCCAATGCGTCAACAAGCAGTTTCATTGTCGCGCTGTACGCCTGCTTTTCAAGCATATCCTTGTTTGTAGCGGTTAGTGCCAGAACATTGCACATATTTACTATTACTTTAGGGTTTGCATTCGTTTCATGATCGATATGAGAAAGCAGTTCCTCTGCAAATTCCACGCTGTCGTTGGAACTGCCGCCATTAGGAAGCTTTCTTTCAATCAAGCGCATATCTTCAGGCGTAAAGTAGTCATATATGGTCTGCCCGTCACAATAACGCCGAAACAAACTATCTTTTACCTTTTCCTTTGACAAAATCCCATTAGTAGTTGACTCTTTCATTTCTTGGCGGTTTTTTGCCTTGATTAATTGCATAATCTCATAGAAATAAGCTTCTTTAGACAGAAAAAATCGATAAAATGTTCCCTTTGCAATTCCCACCTCTGATGTAATCTCATCGAGGGAAATGTGTTGATATCGTTTGATTTTTATTTTTTCCAAACCAATATCCAACAGCTTTTTTTTAATAATATCACGGTCTTCTTCAGAAAAAATTTTAGGCATTAATTTTCCTCCTATATGTTCAATAAATAAATGACTACATTGTTTGTTTAAGTCATTTAATTTTAAAATAAAAAACTGAGTTTGTCAAGACTAAGCTATTTCGAGTTGCAAGATTTCAGAAAAGAGAACTTAAATCATAAACAATAAAACTAAAAAAGCTCCGTTATAACAACAGAACTTAAAATATTATATTAAAAAAATTTATTAAAGGAGTTAAAATAACAGTATCAACGTGCAGTATCACTATTCCCATAGATACCGGATTCATGAAATATATGTAAACCTACTACCATATATATGACTTAGTACCCTTTAATTACTATTGCTCATTAAGCATTTCTAGTTCATATTGAATTGACTCTATTATCTCTATTATTCTTTCATTATCATTTCTTGATTCATTTGAAATAAGTCCTGTTACCTCATCAATTTTGTTCTCAATCCGAATCAAATCATCGGAATCCTCAAGTTCACTTAATTGTGTTTCAATATTAGATATCTGTTCGGAATAATTATTACTTCCCCAGTTGAAAAAAGTAGGTACTAGATTTACAATTGTTAGCACTATTACAAGAATCGTCATCCAAGTTGTAACCTTAAACTGCTTCGCAGACTCTTTTGCTCCTTGCTCCATCATTTCTTTATTTGATTGGTACTGTTGCTCAGTTTGACTTGAGAAATCCTTAAGCACCTCTATTAATTTATGAGTTGATAGAATTATACCCGCTTGTGCTGACTCGCAGAAGTTGTACAATAAAGAAGTAGAAAGTTCTTTATATGATTTATTTTCAATCCTTTCACATTTTCCCCGCAAATTTCCTATTTCTTCACATTCAAAGTATGCACTGCATCTATCATGTTCAATAATTTCATAATAATCTGCGTCATACTGTTCTCTAAAAGCATCTAAACATTTTATTGAACACACCGAAACAGATTTGCTTATATCGCATTCATGTTTTAAATTATACCAAGAATACAGGTTTTCAATTTCTACTCCACAAATTTTGCAATAATCAGCAGTAAAATCCATATCATCGTCATCATCTTGCTCTTCTTCTATTATATCCTCAACCAATATTTTTGATTTTCCTGGGCTCAAAAATGCAGCATTTACAGCACTATTCCTTAGAACATTTGATATTCCAGCTACTCCATATAAAGACTTCCATAATTCTTCTTGCTTATTATATTTCATTATATCACCTGCCTTCAACTTAACATATTCACCATTTTCACCTCATATTTATCTGTATGGAAAATCTGATTCTTTAAGGTACATTTTCAACTGTAGTAATAAAGGTTAAACCCTTTTTTGTATTACATTTTGAGCATCAATCTCTTGACTTCAATACATATTATGTTAAGGTTCAGTTTAACCGAAACCATTATGACTTCAGTATCTTTGGGATTTCAATACATCAAATGTTAAGGTTCAATAATATTTGTATTTACAACTGATAACCGAGCATTGACATTCCAATACATCAAATGTTAAGGTTCAACAATTATGTATAAAAGACATAACGCAGCTCAAGGACTATTCCAATACATCAAATGTTAAGGTTCAACCGAACATCAACCGCCTGTCGCGTATTTTTTATGAGTATTCCAATACATCAAATGTTAAGGTTCAACCAACTCATGGACGCAGAAGGAAATCCTATTAATTTATTCCAATACATCAAATGTTAAGGTTCAACGGAGCTTTAATATGAAAAAAGTTATCGATGAGATGATTCCAATACATCAAATGTTAAGGTTCAACTTGAGGCTTTAAATTGCGTTTATTGAGTTTGTCTACAATTCCAATACATCAAATGTTAAGGTTCAACTAACCGGCAAAGTGACATAGTTGTTGTTTGAATGTGATTCCAATACATCAAATGTTAAGGTTCAACATTATTAAATACTGCTGCTGCATCTGCATCGTTTGAATTCCAATACATCAAATGTTAAGGTTCAACAACATTAGTATTATACTATAGTACTGTACCATAGTTATTCCAATACATCAAATGTTAAGGTTCAACTATTAATTTTTCTATAATATTTTTATATATACTTGCATTCCAATACATCAAATGTTAAGGTTCAACATTTTGATTAGGTTAAATAATGTTTTTTGTATCTGATTCCAATACATCAAATGTTAAGGTTCAACAGGGTTTGAGCTTAACCCGGAATATATTCAAATAGCATTCCAATACATCAAATGTTAAGGTTCAACAAATGCAATTTTAAACTATACAAAAGGAAGAATACCATTCCAATACATCAAATGTTAAGGTTCAACTACAGTGATTTAGCTGTTTTTATTTTTTATTATACTATGAAAATATTGTAATTTCAATATTTCTTTTATTATTTTCCAGTAATTTTATTTTTTTCTTTTTTACACGTGGAATACTTAGCAACTGTTGTTTTTTCAATGTTATTTTAACATCAAGGAATTTTGTCCTTGGAAAATTAAGTTAGACCCTTATCAATGCACTGCATATGTAAATGATAACGAGGTGATACTTGCTCCATAAGAATTTGCAATTTTAAAAATTCTTATGGAGAACAACGGTAAGGTGTTAAGCCGCGATAGTCTTATTATTAGAATCTGGGGATGTGATTTTGATGGTAATGACAGTGTTGTGGATAACCATGTAAAAAAACTGCGTAAAGCTTTAGGAAGTGCTTCTGGACAAATAAAAACTGTATTTAAAAAGGGATACAAATTGAAGGTAAAACAATGAATAGGAATAATAAATTTGTCTTGCCCATATACTCTGTATATATTCAATTGATGAATCTTTATATGATGGGTTTTCTCTTACGATATAACATGTAGATTTTTATTATTAAATACTTGCTTCTCCACCTTTTTTATTAATATTGGCTGAATGAGAGGGTAGGTCAAATTTGACGGTAATTCATCAAATAAATATACCTTCTCAATTTCTGATTCAGGAAGGGTCTTTAAAGATTTAATATCCGCATAATACAACATCCCAAACGACTCTTCACCAATGTCATTTACTCTGGTCTTCCCGGTTACGGAATAAACGCATACAGGCATCAAATCAAATTCACAGGCTCCCGTTTCTTCAAATAATTCCCTCTTTGCAGTATCTATAATCTTTTCATTTTCTTCTCTATGACCACCTGGTACCTCATAGGTATCTCTATCCTTATGCTTGCAGTAAACCCACTTATCATTGTACCTTGCGGCAATCACTGCAAACTTTAATAAATTATCATCAACATTATCGTAAAATTTAACTTCCAGCATAATAATACCACCCTTTTCAAAGAAATAACATTAATCTATTAAATAACTTACAATTTTAATTTATATAGAAACATCTACAAATTTTGCATTCTTTCCGCACACATCAATTGGGTCATATTGAATACAACCTGCCTGTTGGACAAAATAAAATTATTTTTGTTTCACCCAATATGAATTAACGAATACTGTTTCAAATCCAAGCTTTTGCATATTATTGTGACTGATAGAACCAAATTCTACATCAGTGTATAACCTTTTTAAGCCTAATTCTTCAGCTTTATTAAGTCTATACATTAATATTGCTTTTTGTACTCCTTTATTTCTAAAATTCTCAAAAGTATAATCATTAGCAATATATCCCTCTTTATCATTGATAAAAAGCGAGCCTATACCTGCAATCTTCTCTCCCATATAAGAAATAAAATTATAAAAGTTAGGTTTATAAAAATATGGTGCTTTTCTTTTTATCACAGATTCATCAATATCCATACCACCACTAGATTCTATTACTATGTTTACAAATTCTTCTGCATTTTCTTGTGTTACTTCAACTATATCTATATCTTTTCTAAAGTCTTCATAGTACTTAGGAACTAATTGCATGAATGCTAGCTGTTCAAAGACTGTATACCCATGATTAAATAGTGCTGCTGAAACCTCTCCATTAATATTGTTAGGCGTCATATCAAAGCATGGGATTATGTTTTCTTTCCTGTATATATCCAATATATGCTCTAGTTTATCTATATCTTTCATTCCAAATCCCTTTACTCTATTATAATAAATAGAGGTAGGACTATTGGGTTCGTAAATTAAACTGCAGTTTCCTATTTTCTTTACTTCTAATCTCTTTTCAATTGTTGAAAGAGCTCTCTTGGAATTAAATGTAGTTAATTGAATCTCAATATCCTCTATTTTACTGACTTGTTCTAACACTTTATTATTAAACATAAAATCCTTGTATGATGTTTTTAGAACTAAATACATCATACTCTCCTTTCTTTTTCAACTTTAATATAATTAATATTAACATTGTGGGCTTTTTACAAGCCTTTATAGCTTATACTATTTGATGGAGCGTATTGTCACAATTCTATCTGAATTTTTATTTGACTACTTAACTCAGTCTACACTAACAACATTACTTTTTTTGAAATTATCAGATTGAGATATCAGCATTCCTGTAAGCATAAGGATGCATCCAAAGTATCCTCTCATAGGGAGCTTTTCAGATAAAATTAAAATTCCTCCTATTACTGCGAAAACAGATTCCATGCTTAACGCGATTGCTGCAGGACCTGGTTTTGCATGCTTTTGCCCGATAGCTTGCAGAGTATATGCAACACCGACTGACATTATGCCACCGTAAAATATTGGTACGGTCGCTTGTGATAATGCTCTTAAACTAACATCTTCAAAAATAAACGCAGTTATAAGACTTAAAATAGAGCATACAGCAAACTGAATGGAGGATAGTTTTACAGCATCAACATTTTTTACAAATTTATCTATTAGCAAAATATGCATCGCCCAGAAAAAAGCTCCAACAACTTCTAATAAATCACCAAATTCTATAGTAAAGCTTTCGTTTATACTTAAAAAGTAAAGACCTATAGCGGCAGTTACAGCACCAACCCATGTGACTAATTGAGTTTTTTGCTTTAAATAAATACCTAAAATAGGAACAATAACTATATACAAGCTTGTTATAAATCCTGCCTTTCCAGCGGTCGTATAAATTAGTCCCACTTGCTGAAGTGATGCGGCTATAAATAGTACGCTTCCTGCAATAATTCCAGATTTTATTGTAGTTTTAATATCTGCATTTTCTTTTTTTTGTTCATCTGCCTTTTTATTAAAAAAGTAAATTACAGGTAGCAATGACAGGCTACCCAATGCAAATCTAACTCCATTGAATGTAAATGCACCTACATACTGCATTCCCACTCTTTGAGCAACAAAGGCAGATCCCCATATAGCAGCTGTTAACAGCAACATAAATACTGATTTTAATTCTTGCTTTTTCATAGTAGTATTCCTCGCTTTTACATAAAAATAATTTCAAACACATAAATTGTTTCAAACAATGTTCATTAAAATAGTTTTATTTTTTTGAACAATTTATCTCATTAAAAGGATTCCCAAAAATTAAATGGTCCCTGTCCCATTAACATATTTTTTATTAATACCCTTACTAGTGCCATTGGCATGTTATTTTTTTAAAAATAAATCCTTCGTTTTTAAACCGTTTTTTTTAATAGCCTGGCGCCAGCCCATTTCACCACCAATTTTATATGCTATCCTTGGTATTCCAGGTGAAGTATATATTTCATCTGAATGTTTCCATGAAAGAATGTTGCTTGCCAATGCAGTTAACGTACTATGTACGCTCTTCATTGGTCCTTGGCTGTCATTTGATTCATCAAGCATTTTCATCATTCCGCCACCACCGATGCCAATTCCCTGCCCCCATTTGACATTTGCTTTTTCAGCCCAATTTTTCATCATTTCTATGGCAATTGCAGCTTGTTTTCCTTCATAAAATCCAATATTGACAATAGTATAAACATGTATATCATTATTTAAAGAACTCAAATATTTTTCCATATGATATAAACATCTTAACAAATGAGACGGAATTCCATCAACGTATAGAGGATAGGCAAATACAATTACATTACACTTTGATATCCCTTCTAACTCATCATCGCTTATTTCAGATGTTCTAAATAAATATTCTTCAATAATATTATTATCTTGAAGTTTTGGTTTTAATGAAGCCAAAATATTTCCTGATGCGCTATTTTTAAATTTTGGACTTCCGTTTATCAGCGCTATCTTCATAATGTAACTCCTTCCAATTCTTTAATATCTTCAATAAATATTACATTTTTGACACTGCATATAAGATTTAACGCATTTGCTTCAACTAATTTCTCTGCCGTTATTTTTTCTTTTTCAGTTATATTTTCGCCGTAAAAATACACACTTATTTCAAAATGATTTTCATATCTTTGTTTATGATGTAACTCGTTGTTTCTTACTTCAAAATACGGATGTATATATGAAATACTCCTATCCATGATATTTTTAACAAAAGGACTATAACCGCCATAAAAGCATTTGCTTACAATAATCAATTCGTTGCATTTTGAAAGATATTCGCCCATATTGCTATAGTCATCATCAATAACACATTCTCCGGGCTTTTTTATCCAGCAGCCAAAACATCCTATACAATTATGAATTGTATTATTATCATTAATAACTCTTACATCTTCTCCAACATTAACAAATAAATCATCAAAATCTTCTTTAATTAAATCATGAATTAATAATTTCACTGCACCACTCCCCTTCTCATATTTTGATTGCTAAAACCTTACGGCTACATATCGAGGTTTTTCATAAGTTGTACATTTTTAATAAAATTATATTTACACTCCTTAAATTTGTCAATTAATATAAATGTAGTTATAAAGTTATATCATCAGGAGTTGTTGTCTTATAATATTGAAACACCTCGGCTTCGATGATATCTGTATTTATCGGAACAGGCTCTTGAATAATTGCGGTCTTTAATTTCATACCTAAAATTCCTGTTGTTTTATCAGTACCTACTATGAATCCTATACCGTGGTTGTTAGAAACAGGTTTTGAATCAAGATAGTTCTTCGTATAGAATTGAAGCGAGATGCATTCCTCACATTCATATTCGACAACAGGATAGCTCATACCCTTGGGACAGATTTCTAAAATTCTTTCTTCAAAATCTTTTTTTGCAGAACTAATTTGTTCTGCAGTCATATGCTTTAATAGCTTGGGATCAGAGAAAGTTTCTTCCATATCGGTCCTCATGTCCATAAGGTAAACCCTGTTTATTTGAGCCCAATTCTCTTCACCGGTTTCTTTATTTTTAAACCATAATTTTTCAGTGTATTCTCCGTTTACAGTCAGTGTAACGGGTTGTTCCACTAAGAATGGCGTGCTGTCTTTCCTCATGGTAAAATGTACCCGGGGATTATTTTCAAAATCTGGAATTTCAGTAAAATCACCTGTCAATTCCATACTGGTTAAAAAAAGCATATCTATATCTTGATAATCAATACCCTCCGGATTCCAGCCATTCCTTAATAATTCTGATATAAATAAAACACTCTCCCCATCTTGAACATTGAGGCGGTGATTCTCCGAGCTGCTTACTTCAAATTCTATATCTCCAATAGCTACGTTTTTTACAGGTCTGAGTCGAGCAACTTTCTCTCTGCCCTTCATCCTAGTTCTATTGGTTTCAGATTCATGTTTAAAATCACAAAGCTCTGATATTTCCCTCTCTTCAAATTGCTGCCGGTAAACTTCATCGTATTCTAATAAAATAAGGCGTAATTTCAAGCCATATCGCACTATCCCCGCAACGTTACAAACAACACCTTCGATTGTTGCATTTTTACCAATTATCTTTATTTCATCTATTCTGGATAATAGTTTTTGTAAATATCTGATATTCATTATTAGACACCTCTATTTTTTCCCAAATTTCAGTTCTTTATATCTGCTATTTTCAGCATCATGTCTAGTACCTAATCAATAGACCAAAAGGATTATCAAAACTCTTATTCACTTCCCAAACATGAACTTACCTTATTAGCTTGTATTAATGTGTTATACTTTAATAAATTATATCATTAATATAGAAATACTTCAAATATTAACTAATAAACAAAGAATCCTTCAAATAATATTAACGAACAATTTCTGTTAAATTTTATAAATTACAACATCTCTATAAATGCGGCAACTCTGGTTTCTATTTGACCGTTGCCTTTAATATTTATGTATATCTCTAAGAAATTTATTTCAGAAAGAAAGTAGAAGATTTCCTTCATCAACAATATTTTTTACACATAGCAGATATGTATCTTTTGATAATTATTAATATATGTATTATTTATAAAATATCTAAATTATTAAAAATTTTTTATTTGGATATAAAAAAGATACATTTATATGATATCATGTACTT
>SWCH01001389.1_pt1 | contig 13638 bp, 13 predicted proteins | sample 4690051 | NCBI WGS metagenome assembly SWCH01 (sample SAMN10267282, study PRJNA491770) | bioreactor metagenome | isolation source: DHS bioreactor inoculated with | place: Japan: off Shimokita Peninsula | reverse complement strand
GAAATAAGCTCTCCCCAAACCGGATTGTTTACTAATCTTGTTGAAGCAGCAGTCTTTTCATCAAATGCAATTTGTTCTTCTTTCGACATGGTATCTATGGAACCTAATGGTGAAAATAACTTGCTGTCTTGATTTTCTCCATCAAAAATAAAAGCTACATCTCTATTGGATATCCTTTTTTCTACATAGACAAAAGAAACTCCTGTTTTATTTTTTATTTCGCGAAATGTTTGTTGCATTTTTTCATAATAGGTTTCATCATAGTTTTCTTTTATATATTTGTCATTTGATACTAATTTTTTAAAAGGTTCTATATCCTGTTCAATAAAACTTGCAGCTGCACTGGCTATATTCATGGCGCTTTTACCTAGCTCGCTTATAATTATTTCCTTTATATCTTGATAAGTCAAGAAAACAGGTAATGTTAAAACAATCGTTGTAACTATAAAAATACATATGAAATTTAAAATTCTGCTTTTATAAATTCTCAAAGATTCACTACCTTTTCTATAATGTCAGTTGTGATACTTGCATAATTTATTACAAATAATTAATATATCATCATTATATAAGTAAATATACATATTGTCAATTTAACGAAAAAATAATTCCGGTTCACGTCTAGCCGCAAAATTTATTTCTAATTCTTCTTTATGTTTCAAATATCCTAAATCATCAAAATATTTAGCTTTTAACGGGCACATTTTTATACATGCCCCACATTTAATGCAAATTCCGTTTAATTTATGTGTATTGTCAATATCAATAGAACCCATAGGGCATATTTCAGCACACAACTTACAATTATTGCATATATTTTTTGTTTTAGGAGTAACTTTTCTTAAGTCTACTGAGTTTCCCATATTATCTTTCGGCATATAATATGGTCTAAATGGAATATTACCTGAAACCTTAACTTTTTTATCTTGTTTTTGTTTTAATAATACTGATTTTATTATGTCACCAAACTTATTAGCAACATTGATATCGTTATCATCTGGCCTTCCTTTACCTAGGATATAGGAGAAAGAATGCTCCCCTATAAATGCCGCTGCAGCAATAATATTAAATCCGTTTGATTCCAAAATACATTTTAACTCTATTAGTGCATCATCATAATTTCTGTTCCCATAAACTACTACCGGTACAGCTAAAGCACCTGAACTTTTTATTTCATATAAATATTTTAACAATACATTTGGAACTCTTCCGGCATAAACAGGTACACCTATAATCAGCAAATCATTTTCTTTTAATGGCATCATTTCGGTTCTATTTTCTAATGGAGTAAAATCAATATAATTTATTTTATCTTCTAAATTTAAATTATCTAAAATCCTCTCTGCTATACTTGATACAACCTTTTTAGTTGTGCCAGTCGGACTAAAATACATTGCATTAATTCTATAATTCATATTTCACCTCACTAAATATTTTATGTCCCAGCTTTATTTAAATCTCCCCTGATGTATATATTTAAATATGCTTCACTTATTAAGTACATCTTTTATTTTTTTGAATTTATTTATATTAATACGATTTTTAATCATATTTAAATTTAAGCTAGTTAATATTAGCCCAGCTAATATTATTGCAACTCCAGTCCATTGCATCTTTGAAAGTTGTTCAGACAGAACAATTCTAGCGGTTAGTAATCCAGTTATTGGAACTAAAAGAGAAAGAGGAGCAATTTTACTAATAGTATATTTTGCAATTAGCATGTTCCACATTCCATATCCAAACAAGGTTGCTCCTAATGATAAGTATACTACAGAAAAAACTGACATCGCATTTAAATTTATAACCGCATTCAACAAGGTGCTAGGTGTGTCCACTATAAGAGCAATTACTAACATGGGAATTGGAGGAATAAGACTTGACCACACAACCAAGCCTAACATGTCAAGTGTTTCATTTTTAGAAGATGCTTTCTCTGATGCAAAAATTGCTATTATGTTTGCAAGTGACCAAAAAAACGGTGCGCAAATGGTCAAAAGCAGAGCATTTATTGGAATAGCTGTAACCCCTGTTGTTCCAGAACCAATTCCTATTATAAATAATCCTATTGCACCTATTGCAAAACCTATTAATTGTTTTGTTTTTATTTTTTGCTTTAAAAACAATAAAGCGAGAAATGGTGAAATAAATGCTTGCAATTGTAATAATATTGATGCTAAACCAGCAGGCATTCCTATTTCCATTGCATAAAACAAACATGAAAATTGTCCCACTCCTACAGATAATCCATATAATATTATATACTTCCAATCTGTATTTGGTTTCTTAACAAAAAAAACTGCTAATGAAGTTATAGCATATCTTAGCACAACTAACAGCATAGATGGAACTCCATCTAATCCTAACTTAATAACAGTGAAATTTGCCCCCCAAATCAAAATTACTAAAAAGGCAAATATTGAATCTTTCCTTTTCAAAATAAAACCTCCTAAAAAAAGTAATAAAAAACTAATTACTTTCAGTCATAATAACTATACCCAACAATCCCGAACCTGTATGAACACCAAGAACAGGGCCTATTTCACCAAATCCGGTTTCTATTATATTAGGCAGCTTAGAAATATTGTCATAAAGTGCTCTTCCTTCTTTTATTGCGCCCCCATGCATAACCCATATTTTGGATTTTTTCTTAGCAAGTGTTTCCTTTGCAATATCCACAAGTTTTGAAATACTTTGCTTTCTTCCTTTCACTTTGGCATATGTATAATAAATTCCTTCTTCATTTATTGAAATAACCGGTTTTATATTTAGCAATTCTCCAAAGGTTCCTGAAACTTTTCCTATTCTGCCGCCCCTAATCAAATATATAAGAGTATCTACTATAAAATAAACCTTTATTCTATTTTTAATAGAAGGAAGATTTTCTACTATTTCATCAAAGCTCTTGCCTCTCGCAATCATGTCGGCACATTCTAACACTATAGCACCTGAACCCATAGTGAGAGCCCTTGAATCAAAAACACAAAATTCAATATTTGGGTACTGTTTACTTACAAGATTTATACTATTATAGGTTCCTGATAATCCGGAAGAAATACAAATGACAATTACTTGTGTGTACCCTTCATTTTCTAACCTTTTAAAAAGGTTATTAATATCCTCCATAGAAGGAAGAGAAGTGCTTGGTATTTCTTTATCCATATTATTATAAACTTCATCAGGTGTAATGTCTACCCTGTCTACATATTCTCGATCTGTATATATTACCCTTAAAGGTAACATGTGTATATTCATTCTTTTTATTTGTTCGTTGCTTAAATCACTTGTACTGTCTGTTACTAAAGCTATCTTATTCAAAAAAGTTCCTCCCGCTCTACATATTAATTTTCTTATGTTTTTTTATAATATTTTTTTACATAGCAATTACTTTATTCATTTACTATTAAAAAAGAATTATATAATTATATCACACAAGTATAAATTACAGCACTATTTATTTTAAAAATATTGCAAATGAAAATTGTAAACCTATTTTTTGCTTTTTAGTTGACGACAATAGAATAGTAATCTATAATATTTAAGAAATGAGGTGTGTAAATTGACTATTAAAAATAATATTTTAAAGATTTTAGAAAACAACCAAGGCTCAAGTATTTCCGGACAAGATTTGGCAAATACACTGTCCGTTTCTAGAACAGCCATTTGGAAAGCTATTAAATCTTTGAAAGAAGATGGATATATAATTAATGCATCATCTAACAAGGGATATTTGTTATCTTCATCTTCAGATGTCTTATCTTCTGAAGGTATAAGAGAATTTTTACTTAATAAATATAAAAATATTCCAATTCATATTTATAAATCCGTTACCTCTACTAATAACGAGGCAAAGATAGCTGTTCTCAATAATGCCATTCATGGAACTGTGATTATTTCTGATGAACAAACTAATGGACGTGGAAGATTAGGCAGAGATTTCTTCTCTCCTCCAAAATCAGGTATTTATATGAGTATAATTCTAAAACCTAAACTGAATATCTCTAACTCAGTTCTAATAACAACTGCTGCTGCTGTTGCTGTATGTTTTTGTATTGATATGTTTTCAAATAAACAAGCTAAAATCAAATGGGTGAATGACATATATATTGACAATAAAAAAGTTTGTGGAATTCTAACGGAGGCCATTACTGATTTTGAAAGTGGAAATGTTGAAAGTGTTGTTATAGGAATTGGATTAAATGTAACAACAAAGGAAAACTCATTTCCATCTGAACTTAAAACTATAGCCGGAGCAATTTTAAATTCCGATGGAAGTTTTAATACCCGAAACATGCTTGCTTCTGAAATTATTAACAAAGTACTTACTATGTGTGAAAACTTGGAAGATAGAAGTTTTTTAGAAATATACAAAGAACGTTCAATGATACTTGGACAAAATATTTTATATAAAAAAAACGGAGAATGTATTGAAGGCCATGCAAAAGATATAGATGAGAATGGAGGTTTGTTAGTCATCTTAAATGATGGGCAAAGTGTAATTTTGAATTCAGGTGAAATTACAGTCAGAAAATCTACAAAATAGGAATTTTTACAGCAAATCAAAATATTTTTCTTAACTAAGCTGTAAATACAACAGATTCCTAGATCTCTTTCAGATTCTTCATCAGTATATTTGAAAACAATATTAAAGCTGATATGACAATGGTTGATGGTAAGTTTGTATATAAAAAATAAGTTTAAAAAATTCCAGTCAACTAAGTAAATTTTATGTTGACTGGAATTTTAAATATATTAGCTTTTTTCTAAAAGTTCCTTAACGTAATTTGGAATAGCAAAAGCTCCTTTATGAATATCGGTGTTGTAATATCTAGTCACAAGTCCTAATGAATTCCATTTATCTGCATCAAGGTCTGAAACCGGGTCAAATGTTTTTGATGCGAATCCAAAAAGCCAATGACCTGAAGCATATGTTGGTATATGAACTTGATAAACCTTAGATATAGGAAAGTATTCCTTAATTCTTTTATGTGCTCTTTGCATCAGTCTAGCATACTCTGAATAAAAAGGACTTTCATGTTGATTAACAAGAATTCCATTTATCTTAAGTGCACCATAACAGTTTTTATAAAACTCACTGGTAAACAACCCTTCGCCAGGTCCTATTGGATCTGTGCTATCCACTATTATTAGATCGTATTCATTAGTTTTTTCACTTATAAACTTCAAACCATCCTCAAAATAAAGATTCACTCTTGAATCATCAAGTCCACTGGTTGAATTAGGAAAGTATTCTTTGCAAACATCCACAACAAGCTTGTCAATTTCAACCATATCTATTTTTTTAATAGAATTATATCTTACTAGCTCTCTAACTGTTCCACCATCGCCTGCACCTATAACTAATACATTCTCAATGCTTGGATTTGTTGCCATTGGAACATGAACTATCATGTCATGATAAATAAATTCATCTTTCTCTGTAATCATAATATAACCATCTAAAGTGAAAAACCTGCCAAGCTCTTTTGTTTCAAAAACATCTATTTTTTGAAACTCACTTTTGCCCGAATACAGTTGATTTTCTATACGAACAGAAAACCTTACATCTTTGCTGTGATATTCTGTAAACCATAAATCCATTATAATCTCTCCTTACATTTTATCCGGATCAATATCTCTTAACTTGATTTCTTTTTTACTGTAAATATTAGTTCCACTAAATATTTCTATCATTTCTCTCCTAAGGTTATTAGAAATTTCAAGTCGTTCTCTTGGTGTAAATTCCCTAACATCTTTATTAAAGAAATAGTCTTGAAGATTAAGCTCTTTAATCATCATTTTGGTATGGAAAATATTAGATTGATATATATTAATATCACATATATCATACCCTTCTAAAGTTTTATTATCAATATAATCCTGAATCGATGTTATGTCATGATCAATAAAAATCTTACTGCCGTCTTCTTCTCTGGTAAATCCTCTTACCCTGTAATCTATTGTTATAATATCGGAATCAAAACTTCCAATGAGATAATCCAATGCATTAAGAGGTGAAATCTTACCACATGTAGATACATCAATATCTACTCTGAAACTTGAAATAGATTGGTCCGGATGATATTCCGGATAAGTGTGCACTGTAACATGGCTCTTATCCAAGTGACCTACAACTGTATTTCTGGTATCATACACGCATAAACCTAAATTGCACGATGGATCCAAGGAGCTTTTTTCAATTGGCTCTTCTGAAATAAGCATTGTAACACTCGCACCTTGGGGGTCATAATCCTGTTTAGAAATATTCAGTACGCTTGCTCCGATTATATCTGTAACGTCTCTAAGAATGTTTGTAAGTCTTTCAGCGTTATACCACTCATCTATATAAGCTACATATTCATTCTGATCTTTTTCACCCTTAGCATAACAAACATCATAGATATTAAAGCTTAAAGTTTTAGTTAGATTGTTAAATCCATAAAGTTTAATCTTATCTGCCATTTTTCACTCCTTTTTATTTTTCGATATTATTGTAGCTTAATATCCCTAAAATTACAATGTAAAATTTAGTATAATCATATAATTTTTGATAATATTCTTTTAATAAATTTAAAAAAACATATACTTTTATTTTCATATTCTTTTAGCATTCTTAACTTTAACTTCACCTTCTGAAAACAAACCTGCAACCATCAGGAACATTGCACATAAATATCTTATAATAATATTTTAATTTTCATTCTTGCTATTATTTTTAGATATAATATGTTTGATAAAAGGAATATTTGATAATAATGTCACTACAATCAATATCATTAAAACTATAGTAATTGGTCTGCCAAAAAGTGCAGACATAAAATTATTTTCTGATGATGCTAACGATATAGCCCTTCTGAAGTTCGAGTCCATCATACCACCCAAAACAATGGCCAAAGTCATTGGAGCAACTGAATAATCTCTTTTCCTCATAAAATATCCCACAACACCGAAAACGAACATTAAAGTAACATCAAACATCCTGTTATTTCCTGCAAATGAACCTACTACACATAATACAGTTATAATAGGTAAAAGTATTCTCTTTGGAATGGTTATAATTTTACCTATTTTTGGAGCAATTAGCAGACCTAAAAGGAGTAAAAACACACAAGCTATTAAACCGGCAGCTATAATAGCTTGAAACATTTCTGGACTTTGTTTTAAAAACATAGGTCCTGGTCGCAACCCATGGACATAAAATATTGATAAAATAATTGCTGTTACAGCGTCACCAGGCACAGCTAGAGTAAGCATAGGAATCAAAGCTCCTCCTATACATGCGTTATTAGAAGACTCGCTGGCTACAATCCCTTCTACAGCGCCATCACCAAAGGGTTTAGAAGGTTTTTTAATGATTTTTTTTGCAGTATTATAAGCTAAAAATGATGCTACTGGACCTCCAGCCCCTGGAAGTGCCCCAACAAGAGTTCCTATTGTAGAATAGTATAAAGAATAAATAAAATGTTTTAAAATATCCTTCATTTTTACAACAGTCTTTGTAAGCCTAGAAACCTCGGCCTTAAGGTTTCCATCTGAAATATTTATTAATACCTCTGATAAACCAAAAAGACCAATCAAAGCCGGAACAGTATTAATTCCTGCCTGCAGGTCATATATACCAAAAGTTAAACGTGGAGTTCCCATAACAGAATCTATACCTATAGTACTTACAAAGAGCCCTATCATAGCACTTATTAACCCTTTAGAAAAGCTGTTTGTTGTTAATGACCCAACAGTAGTTAATCCAAAAAGTGCTAATAAAAAATAATCCATAGGTGTAAATTTTAAAGCCAAACTTGTAATTGGTCTTGCAAGTACCCATAACATTATTAAGCCAAACACACTTCCAACAAAAGAATAAACAGTTGCATATTTTAGTGCCTTATATGCTTCCCCCTGTCTTGCAAGCGGATAACCATCTAATGCCGTCACAACTGATGATGGTGCTCCTGGAATATTAATTAATATTGATGAAATTGCACCAGAAAACACACCAACAACATATACACCCATGATAGTAGCCATTGCATCCGTTGTTGACCATGAATATGTTATAGAAACAAGGAGTGCAGTTGCCATAGTTACAGAAAGTCCGGGAATTGAACCAACAAACAAACCTGCAACTGCTCCTATTAATACATATGCAACATAACGAAAATCTAAAAAATATGAAAAAACACTAATTAGTTCTGACATAACTACACACCTCCTTATGGTAACATTACATTAAGTAATACCGAAAACAAAAAATATATAATTATTGAAACAAAAACCGAAAGCAAAATTACAAAAAATTTTCTTCGTTCTTCTAAAAGGTATAACATAAAAGCAATAAATAAAATTGTTGATGGAACAAAAGTAAATATCGGCATAACAATAATATAAACAATACATGCAATTATGGCTGGTATAAATTTTTTCCATGATACCTTAACATCATCTACCTCTAAATTACCTTCTTTAATTTGACGCAGTCCATCTGAAAGCAAAGATATAGAAAGGAAAAAAAGGAATATAGATATTAATGCAGGAAATAAATATGGTGACATCTTCCATTCAAGTTTCACAGCTCCATAATGTTTTGTCAATGAATATATAAATAGTGCAATTGACAATATAAAAAATATAATACTTTCTTGGCAACTTTTATTTGTTAAGAAGGGATTCTTTTTACTATTTTGCATACAAACCTCCTTAGTTTGATTTATATATAGCCGTCACCTATAATAGGCAACGGCTAATTTATGTAATAATTATTTTAATTTCATCTATTAAGGTCTTTTAATATCAAATTTTTCCGGACTATTAGTGGCAGCACCAGCATCAAATATTAACCAACTAACTACAGACTCCCAATCCGAATAGAACTTTCTGGCTGATTCCTCATCAGGATATTTTTCATATAATGCATCAAGTGAGTTTTCAGAAACAAATTCAAGCCACTCAGTTTCTTTTACTGCACTAGCTGAAGATTCTTTTAATGCTTTTTGAACATTTTCTGGCACATCTTTATCAACTAAAAGAGATAAAGGTGTGAATGCTATGTCCATATATTCCTTAGATTCTGGAATTATTTCTGAGAAAGTTGGAACATCCGGATAATTTGCAAGCCTTTCATTTGCGGAAATTCCAAGCAATTTCAAATCGCCACTTTCAATATAACCTCTTACAGTTGAAAAATTTGAATTTGTAAAATCTACCTGATCCCCTAACACAGCAACTATACAGTCACTTCCTCCAGTATAAGCAGTCATAGCCATATCTAAATCAAATTTATTATAAATTAATGCTTGTACATGACCAGAACCTCCAGGGCCTGTATATGACATTTTTACTTTACCAGGGTTTGCTTTCATCTCATCAACTAACTCTTGAAGAGTATTATATTTTGATGTCTTATTAACTACAATAACTTTTGGATCATTTGCTGTTACCATTATAGGTGAAAAATCAGCATAGCTCATTTCTGATAAACCCATAGTTCTTTGTGTTCCTAAGGATTCTGCTGTAAACAGTACTGTGTATCCATCTGGCTCTGCATCTAAAACAGTTTTAGCACCTATAGAACCTGATGCTCCTCCTTGATTTACAACAGTTATGGTTTGACCAAGGCTCTTTTCCATTTGAATTGCAAGTTGCCTGCCAACTAAATCTGTAGTTCCGCCTGCACTGTATGGTATTATCATTGTAATTGGCTTTTCTGGATATTTAATGGTTTGTTCAGGTGATAAATCATCGGAATTGTTGGAACAGCCGACTAATCCAAGTATTAAAGCTAATACAATAACCAAAGATAACATTAATTTCCTTTTCATTTTGAAATCCTCCATTTTGAAAATTAATAACAAATATTTTATTAAATATCATGTTTGTATAATAAAGACACTTTTCATCAAACGTAACTTAATTAGGCATTTATCGCATTATATTAATTTTATTTCAGTAATATCTAATAAAATCTTATTATTGGAAGTATATATTATATCTAAAGTATTTGTCAATACATTATATTTTTTTGTTGGCTAATTTAACTTTAGGTTGTTTTGTATCAATGTAAATTCATTTAACATAGTATAACTAATATCGCAACAAATGGAGGTGTTATATATGGAAATTTGGACTATTTTAAATAGCGTTTTTTCCTTATTTTTTATAATATTAGTTGGTGTTTACGCCAACAAGAAAGAAATTATTACTTTGCAAATAAATAAAGCCCTTACAGATATTCTAATAAGAATTTCATTACCGTTTATGATTATATCTTCTTTTGTTTTTACATATGACCATATAATTAAATTAAATATAATAAAAACTTTTTATTATAGCATCGTAACTTATATATTAATGATAATTATTTCTTATTTATTCCTAATACCTGTTAAGCAAGATAAAAAAACAATTTTGCACTTTGCTAATGTGTTCCCCAATACAGGTTATGTAGGTTTTCCAATACTATACTCTTTATATGGTTCAGAGGGAATAATATACGGTTCTATTTTCAATATGTTTTTTGTAGTATTTGTATGGACATATGGTATTTTTTTATTTGAAGGTGGTTTCAAAAGGAATGAGTTGAAATCTGAAATAAAAAAAGTTCTGCTAAACCCATCGATTATCGCAGTTTTTATAGGAATTATACTAATGACATTCAATATAAAGTTACATGAAGCTATATATTCAAGTATAAAAAGTATTGGAAATACAACTGGACCATTATCAATGCTCATTATTGGAGGTATTCTTTCAAATATAAAAATCAAAAAATACTTAAAAGATTTTACAATTTACTATGGAATTTTTACTAAACTAATCTGTATTCCTGCAATTATATATTGCATATCTTTACTGTTAGTTGAAAAATCAGCAGCAGCAAATACAGTAATAATTATGACCGGAATGCCTGCATCTGCTATGACTTCAATACTAGCAGATAATTATAACAAGAAGAGTGAGTACGCTGCTATTATTGTATCTTTAACTACGTTGTTTTCTTTAATTACCGCTCCAATACTTTTAAAAATAATAATGTAAATAACATTTAATATATCCGCCATATCTATTTACATGTTTGTGATTAAAGTATATAATGAAATTAATTTTACAGCATAAAATATAATTTTATTACGGAGGATTAATTATGTTCAAAGAAATGCGAAGAAGCGACAAAATGCTAAGCAATGAAGAAATGCTTGACATAATGAAAAACACTGAATACGGTGTATTGTCTACGATTGGTGAAAATGGATTTCCTTATGGGGTTCCTATTAATTTTGTATACAAAGATAACTATATCTATTTTCATGCGGCTTTAACCGGACACAAATTAGAAAATATATCATTCAGCAACAAAGTTTCCTTCTGCGTTGTTAAAGATGTAGAATTAATTCCAGATGATTTTAATACCAAATTTAAAAGTGTAATTGCATTTGGTGAAATAAAAGAAGTATCAGAGGATAAGAAAGATGAAATTTTTATGCTAATCCTAGAAAAGTTCTCTAAAGATTTTATGAAACCAGGTATTGAGTATGTTAAAAAATCAGGTTCAAGCGCAAAAATTTTTGCCATAAAAGTAGAACATATGACTGCAAAAGGGAAAAAGTAGTATTATATAATTGTACTATTACATATATTAAATAAAAATGACACTTTAGGTTTGTACTTAAGTGTCATTTTATATTTTCATATTTTTTAATATGGTGAATATTGAATTTTCTCTAATTCAGGATCATAGAATTCTCCAAATAGTTCTGAATCTATAAGCTGATCAGGTTTATCATACTCTCTGGAAACCCAAGTAACATTCATGTAATGATGTAAATGAATATTTTCAGAAGTTGCATTTCCTGCCCATGTACCACAGCCTATTGAAGAAGTCATAGGCATACCGTTGTTCATGCTTCCTGAGTTTGCTTTTGATTGTGGTTGACGAACCATAATACGTCCAACACGAGCTACCATTGCAAGTCTGTGAATATGATCATCGTCAAATGAAAAGATACCAACAGAATGACCTATACCACCAACTTGATGTATTGCCATAATTGCATCAATGGCATTTTGAAATTCACCTGTATATTTGTGAACTGCCAATAAAGTAGTTAATTTTTCACGACACCAAATACCTTCATATGAAGAATTATAAATCCCTGTACCATGTGATGCTATAAGGAATTTTCTGTCTTCAGGAATTTCAAATCCTGCAGCTTTTGCCATATCTTGAGGAGATAAAGCAACAGTATCAGAAAGTCTATGCATTTCTTTATCCCACATAGCATTCTTAATTGCTTCTTGTTCAGATTCAGATAACATGTATCCTCCAACTTCAACTAACTCTTTAATTGCATCTTCCCAGATATTTTCATTAATTACAATATTTCCATCAGCAGAACATCCGGAACCAAAGTCAGAAGTTTTTGAACGCATTGTGTTAAATGCTGCTTTATGCAAATCTTGACTAGCAGTTTCATCCCAAATCATAGTTGCATTACCGGCACCAACAGCATAGGATGGAGTGCCTGACTGATAAGCACGACGTACAACCCCTTGTCCTCCAGTTGCAATAACCATATCACATTTTGTCATTAATGCTTCAGACATTGCTTTATTAATTTTTGTTTTCTGTCCTAAAATTTGAATTAAATCTTCAGGAGCACCTACTCTTTTCAAACCTTCACGCATTAATTCAATAGTTCTTCTGCTTGTCTTTGCAGTACGAGGATGTGGTGAAAATATGATAGCATTTCTTGCTTTTAAAGCATAAATTGCATTGCCGGCTGGAGTAAGATCCGGGTTAGTTGCTGGAATAATACATGCTATAACACCAACAGGTTTTGCATACTTAACAATTTTCTTTTCAGGAATTTCTTCAATGACGCCTACAGATTTTTCTCTCAAGCAATCACGAAGAATACCACGGATTTTAAACCTCTTAGCTTCACGGCTGATAGGATCTCCAAAATTGCTTTCTTCAATACCCATTGTAACTAATTCATGGAAATTCTTAGAATTTGCAACTATCTGAGCTATTGATTGAATTGTTCTGTCAATTTGCTCCTGACTCCAAGTTTCAAATTCTTTTTGAGCTTTATCTGCTTTTGCAAATGCTTCATCAATTTCATTAGCTGCATCTTCACTTACTTTTAATTCAGCATAACGCTCTTTCATATTATTTTGTCTACTCATTTTATTTCCTCCTTAAGATAATCAACTTAACTTCCCGCCTAACAATACCAAATTGAAGTCATTATGGTCACACAACAATAATTTTTATTTATAGGTTTCAAGCTAGTTAATAAACATTTCAATATTTGAAGTTTGTTAATTTACTTTTATTGTATAATAAATTCACAAAAAAATCAATATAAATTTTAATCTTTTTTTCAACACATAAAAAAATATTAAAATTTGTCTTGTTTTATTTAAATAATTTTCATTCTACAGAATTTGTTTGTGCTATGCAAATGTTACAAATAGTAAAATAAAACATTACTATAAGTATATATTTTCATTACAACTACATACATTTATTATATCCCATTTTGCTCAATTATTCTTTCGATTGTAATTCCATATAAGGATATACAAATAAAAAATCAGAGCAGAAATCATTTCTATCTCTACTCTGAAAAAAAGTCTAACTTT
>SWCH01002960.1_pt1 | contig 13642 bp, 16 predicted proteins | sample 4690051 | NCBI WGS metagenome assembly SWCH01 (sample SAMN10267282, study PRJNA491770) | bioreactor metagenome | isolation source: DHS bioreactor inoculated with | place: Japan: off Shimokita Peninsula | reverse complement strand
TATTTTTGAGTGGATATTTTTGAGTGGATATTTTTGAGTGGATATTTCCAAGTGAATAAAAAAATGAGTATTTTATAATTATTTAGCGAGTTTTTATTATATAATTGTGAGAATTAGTGTACTCGTTCATAACGGGTGTTTCTTTCTGCTGGAATCCGGCCAATGCCTTCAATGACCTGGTGCATCTCCTTCCGTGAGAGGTACTCCCCGTGGGATGAACCCGCAGCAATGGAAATGAGATCCTCCATCATGGTACCGCCCAGGTCATTGGCACCACAGCAAAGGGCCATCTGGGCCATTCGGGTTCCAATTTTAATCCAGGATGCCTGAATATTTGGTATATCCCTTCCCAGAATTATCCGGGCCAATGCATGAAGCTTAAGATCATCCAGACCACTGGCACCATTAGATTCCTGACCCATAAGGTTGTTCTCCCCCAGGAAGGTCATGGGAACCAGTTCAGTGAAACCACCAGTCTCCCGCTGAATATCCCTCAGTATGAATAGGTGGTCTATACGATCTTCCCAGGATTCTATACTACCGTACATAATGGTAGACGTGCTGGGTATCCCTAGCTGATGGGCTTCAGTGATGATATCCACCCATTCCTGGGTTGAAACCTTATTGGGGCAGAGTTTAGCCCGGACACTATCCACCAGTATCTCGGCTGAAGCTCCAGTTAAGGTGTCCAGTCCGGCATCTTTAAAAGAAGCCAGTGCTTCTTCAGTGGTTACATTGGATGCTTTAGCAGCTTGATACACTTCCACAGGTGATAAGCTGTGGAGTTCAATATCGAAGTTTTCTTTTATTGCCCTGAAGAGGTCACTGTAATACTCAACAGTCATGTGGGGCATCACACCACCGAAGAGGCATATTTCAGTGGCCTTCACATTCACTGCTTCTTTAACACTTTCCAGGATTTCTTCGGTGGTCATCTCGTACCCGATGTTATCCCGGAATGAGCAGAAGGTGCATCCAATTATGCAGTGGTCGGTGATGTCGATGTTTCGGTTGGCCACAAAGGTAACTTCTTCTCCCACTATTTTTTGCCGTAATTGGTCAGCAATATCAAATAATTGGAAATGATTGGAGTCTAATAGTTTTATTGCATCTTCTCGGGTAATCTCTCCATCTAGAGAACGCTGGTAAATATTTTCCATCATTGTCTTTTAACCTCTTAATTAAACATTGTTGTCATAATTATTCTAGATTAATATTTCTATTTCATTTTTTCAGTTATGTAAATAGATTAGTTTCTAAATCAATTATGGCGTAATGGTTGGTCCAGTGTATTCTATTTCAGTGGATAACCCCGAGGCCTTAAATAAATTTCTATTGAAAAATTGACTGGAATTGATTTGTTGAGAGTTGAAAAGGAAAGAAAAAAAGTAGTCTAAGAGGTTGTCTCATAAAAATATATTTTAATTTTTGGTGATATCTTTCCTTTTATGTGTTTGAAATGTTATTTATGTTGATTTGATTATGTATTTCGTTATGAATTCTTTTAATATTGTGTACGGTGTTTATTAGGTTTATTTCTGTGTTTGTTTGTATTATGCCGCGTGTTATGAATTCTATGTATTTTAAATTTTGTTTTATGTTTCCAAATTGCCATTCAACGGCTTCTTTTCGTTTAGCAAACTCCAACTTTCCATTCGTACTTTCCATTTTAAGGGCCATTTGTTTAGATAAAACATCCCCATAGTCGGTTATTACTCTTACCCTATCTTTACCAACACATTTTTCCTGATCTGAACATTTTAAACAGCCATTACAATAATATTGGTGCATTACAACCTCTTCATATTGATAGGTCTTCTTATAATTCAATATTTTATTATTTAGACAAATATAAACGTTTTCAGAGTAATTGTATTTGAAATTGTGTTTAGAAAACATTTTATCTTTTTTAGATCTGTTTTTTGTTTCATGTGCTTGTTTTCTGTTGGGTATGTAACCATCAAGTTTGTTTTCATTTAGATATTGTAGATTTTTCTTTGTATAATACCCATTATCTGCGCTAATCTTAGTAAAACTTGGTAATGGTCCTAATATTTCATTTATTTGTTCTATTTGTGGTGTTAATTGGTGATGGTCTGTAGGGTCTTGTGTTATGGTGCTTGCTAATATTATTCCTGAATCATGGTCCACTGCTATTTGCATGTTATATGAAAGCTCCATTCGACCTTTTTTATTTTTCATCCAGCGTTATTCAGGGTCTGTTAGACTAACAGTCTGTTGTGGTGTCTTTTCCAATTCTCTTTCGCAGCGATCCAGTTTTTCCAAAACATGACTTTTTCCTTCCAAACTTCCCAGTGCCTGTTCAAGGAGCTTAATGGAAGATGAACGGAGTTTATTTACGTTATAAGTGTCTTTGTTTTCTTTTCTTACATTTTGGATTATCTCGTGAACTTTTTCACGAGAAGTAAGTTCAGGTGGTACTTCATCACCCCTCAAATCACCGTGAAGCTTGTCTTCTTCCTTGTCTGTTTCAATTCCCTTTTTTAATATTTCACGAATAGTTTGTATTTATTCTTGGTCGATTAAATTAGCATTCGATGCGTTAGCTTTGATTTTAGTACCATCAATAGCGATATGGTTCAATTTGACTAGTCCCATATTTTTTGCAACGTTTACCGTCATTTTAAATGCGTCTTCTATTTCTTTCCTGCATTCAATTTTAAACGACAAATTGTCCTGAAATCAGGTTTATCCATCCCCGAAAGATACATATAAACCACATTTTCCTCTGTAAGCCTTGTAACACGCCTAGAAGAAAACACACATCAAATCCAGCCATTATAACAATCCTAAGCAACATTCGGCGAGAATAAGCACCTTTACCCCGTGTATGCCGATATTTCCGGTCGATAGTTTTAAAATCCAACTCCTCCACCAGATTAGTGATAAAATAACAAACATGATTCTCCGGAATAAAATCCGTGACACGCCGGGGCACCAACCAAGTCTGACCAATACGATCCTCCCTCAAAGCCATGAAAAACACCACCAAAAAACTACAAACAACTAAATAAAATATAGTAACACCCTAAATATAAATATAACCATTATAAAATAAGATCCAAAAAAAAGTTAACTATGAGACAGCCTCAATATAAAATAAATTGAGAATCATTATAAAAAGTTTTTTTTGGGTCAGATGGTCCTTTGCACGATTAAAGTTTTTTTATTCTGGAAAGAGGGAATTGATTTTAACCTTCAATTCGGTCCACTTCCAATAAACCGTAACTATCAACCAATTCTTTAAACTCATCAGTACTTGAAACGGTTTCTAATGCTTTTTCAATGTCTTGGAGAATGTTAACATTGCGGAGTTTTTCTTCAACATCCGAGTAATCCTTTTTAAGTACAATGGTCACTGCAATTTTTTCATCCTCAAATTTACAGACTTTATTGCCGTTGATATCCGTTGCAAAATTTATAATTCCATCCATTTATACCACCGATCCCCTATTTTTAATATAAAATTCTAAAATGAACAGAGATACTTTCTATTAATTTATTTTTCGGTATGCTCGTATATTTTAATTTATTTATTTTCCAACATATAATTCATCTGGTAAACTCTTTCCTACTTAAATTACAAAATTAATAATGGATGTTCTAAAATAGTAATAATACTGGACATATATATAACTCTCTGAACTTCAGGATCTCTTCCGTGTTGGGAGAAATAATATAAGATGGAGAAATTTGATGACCAGTTATGTGGCTTTGTTAAGAGGAATCACTCCTTCCAATCCTAATATGCGAAATGAAAACTGCGAGCTGTTTTTAGAGATTTAGGATGTGTGAGTTCAGAGTGTGATATCCAGTGGAAACATCCTTTTTGACACCAGTTCCAAAAATAGGGGAGAAATGGAAGAAATCATAGAAAAATCACTCACCCATAGTCTGGGTATTGCCAGCACAGCCATCATTTACAGCAAAGAATATCTAAAAGATATAATCAAGGAAAATCCCTTTAAAAACATTGAAGATAACCCTCAATATAAACTGAATATTACCTTTTAAAAAAATAATCCGGTTAAACATGTTGAATTCCCCGATAGTCCTGAAAGTAAGGTATTCATATCCAGGGAGATCTACAAACGTGCAATCTACAGTGCAGTTGACTTATCCAAGGGCAGAACACAGGAATTGATGCGCTGGTGGGAAAAGTTTACGGCAAAACCTTACAACCAGAACCTGGAAAACAGTTAACCTGATTCTTAAAAAACTTGATTGAAATGATATGGTGTAATGGGGATTTAAAAAAATGCAGGAGGGATTTTTTCTGCGAGTAACTGATGAAGTTTATGCACTGGATTCAACCCAGGGAAACTACACCTACCTGATCACTGGTGAAGAAAACATCTTAGTTGACACCGGGCGTCATGGGCAGGGTAAAGGTATTTTAAAGGATTTGAAAGCCATCGGTATTAAACCAGATGATGTTCAACATATCCTAATAACCCACCACGATGTGGATCATGTGGGAAGTCTTGCTTCCCTGGAAAAGTCCACTGGCGCTAAAGTCTGGGCCTCTGAAAAAGATATCCCCTATATATGTGGAATAAAGGGTCGTCCTGGAATCAAATGGCTAATATCGGTACTCATGCCCCTTAAAAAACCTGAAAAAATAACTCCCTACCCTGAAGACCAAAGAATTGGTGACATTGAAATCATTCCCACCCCTGGACATACACCAGGACATGTTGCCCTGCTTTATAAGGATGTTTTAATGGTTGGTGATTTAATAAAAACGTCCAGAGGTAAAATAGCTCCCATGAGCTCATTTATGAACTGGGATGATGAGATAATAAAAGAATCAATCCACAAAATTAATAATTACAATTTTAGATGGATCTGCCCAGCGCATGGAGAACCGTTAATGACTCAAGAAGTACGGATTTAATATTATACTGATTGGGCAGGGGTAGACAATTATAAGATTAGGGTCAATTCTGTAGACACTAATAATTATCAGGGTTAATTCTGGTAGACACTTTAGGGATTTTAGCTTATTTCTGCAGGACACCCTGAAGGTGAAAAAAACTATTTAAATTATTTTCAACCAGGAAATTGGAATTATAAAGATAGGATGCACTGGCAGGAATATCTTGAGGTAGACATGAAGTACACCAGTGCATCAATCTAATATTCATTGATTCTATTATATAATGTTGCCTTGGTATCCATAACTCGTTTGCATCGGTATCCATAACTCATAATCAATGCTTTTACATCCCCACACACAAATTAATAAATAATTAGAACTGTTTACAAAAAATTTTATTGATCATTCCATTGAAATAACACCATTCCCCTCTATTCATTGTTTTATTTCAAGATATAATGGAAAATTCTCGCTAAATACCCATAATGGCTTTGGAGATAGATACCTATAAAAATAGCCTTTAATAAAAATATTTGAATCAAATGGATTATTTAACCATGGAATTATTTAATGGAAACCATAATCAGAATCATTGAATTTGACTTATAAATATGGAGATTAATATGAATTTTTCCAGAATCCTAAAAAAAGGCCAAGGACTACAAGTAGAGTTTACAGATTTCATGAGTGAAAACGGATTCAAGACCATATCTGCTTTTTCCAACAGTGAAGGAGGCACATTATTCTGTGGTGTCTCTGATGCCGGTGAAATTGTTGGATTCGATTGCAACGATCAATTGGTGCGGACCATCACCCATAAAATAATGGATAAAATGGGAATTCATCCCACTTTTTCCTGTTTTGACTGGGATGATAAGGAAATTTTAATGATCATTGTTAAAAAAAGCCCCAATCCCATTTCATACAATGGAAGATATTATAAAAGGGCGAACAGTATAACTACTCCCATACCCGGGGATGAATTAAAGGATTTCTTTTTACAGGGGAGTAACTGGGATGGTCTGACCAATGATTACAGCGTGGATGAAATAGATGAAGAATCAGTAGGCAGATTCATAAGAAGAGCTGTAAATAAAGGCAGATTAGTTGCAGATGATACAGAAGATATATCGGAAATACTCCTTAAACTGAACCTTTTAGTGGATGGTAAGCTCACCAATGCAGCACTTATTCTTTTTGGTAAGGATCCTCAGAAATATTTCACCAATGCCCTGGTAAGGGTGTTACGATTCAAGGATGAGGTTAATGTTTCGGATAGACGAATCAAGGGTAACCTGTTCAGGCAGGCTGAAGAAGCTGAAGAGGCCATAAAAAATTCCATAAATGTGAAATTAGAGATAAAGGGTAAATTAACCCGGGATGAAATTTGGGATTATCCTCTGGAAGCCATACGTGAAGCTCTCATAAACTCCATAGTTCACAGGGACTATTTTAAATACTCAATTCAAAGTCAAATCAAGATATTTGATGATCATATCTGGTTCTTTAATCCTGGGGAACTATTTGGGGGAATAACCATTGAAAAACTTAAAAACACCCATCCTTCCTCAACTCGAAATCCTTTAATCTCAGAAATGTTTTTCAAGGCAGGCCTGGTTGAAGTTCACGGATCCGGGATTCAGCGGATGATTCAATCTTTAAAGGGCGCAGGGCTTCCTGAACCTGACTTTAAAGAAGAGTTCGCTGGTTTTTCAGTTTACATGAAGAAAAACGTTTTTGATAAAGAATATTTAAAGAGTTTGGGCTTGAATAACAGTCAAATCCAGGCAATAGCTTATATCCAGGATCATGGTTCATTAACCATGTCGGACTTCCTGCGTATTTCCCATGGCATAAACGAAAGGACACTCCGAAGGTATTTGGCTGATTTAGTGGATAAAAAACTTATCAGGGCTATTGGGGAGAAGAAGGGAAGGAGATATGAACTTTTCTGATAGGGGTCAATCGGTGTTATCGGACATATAACGGACATAACGGACACTCAGTATACTTATAAAAGTAAACTTCATTTTGCAATCTCACCATTAAATTATCAGATTGCAATGGTTTATGATTTTTGAAGAGGTCATGTATTTGGAGTGGTACTCTGCACTGGTCAAGGTTAAAGGGATCCCCTCAAAATGGTTACTCTACCCAAGTGGTGTGCCACATGCAAAATGTCAAAAAATGAAAAAACTGAGAAAATGGTGTAAATGATTATTTACATATACCCTTGCTCATGTAAATATGGCTATTTCGGTGATTTTTATATTTACCATTATACCAATCAGTTAGCCAGACCGTGTTAATCAGGATTATTATTTTTTCATGATAAATTTAATAAATTTACTTCGCTAAACCAGACTATAACGAAGTAATCAATTTTCTTCATTTTTTTGTTGAAAATTGATATACTTTTCGAAAAATTTTCAAGTTTTTGGTCCTGGGCATGATACTCATACTTAAATCCGTCTTTGAAACCTAATATTTCTAAGATATCCACCAATCCATCCGCAAACAGCACCATTAATGACTCCTAACAAAGTATAAGGTATTAGAAGTAGAAATGAACCTGAAAAAAGACTTCCCAATAAGAAAGAAATTGCTCCGGCTATTAATGCATTTTTAGCTCCAATAATCTGGTTATTGAAGGTGTAACCCAAAGCTACCAACAATACAAAAGTTAACAGGGTTAAAATACCCGGTACAAATGTTAGTATAAGGGTTATGGCCACTATTACCGGTATAACTAAGGTCCAGCGAATATTACCTAAATTAAGCTCATTTTTAATAGCATTTAAGGGGTTCATACCCGTATCATAATACGTGTGGTTATCCCAGTTCTGGGCACTCTGCAACCGGTACCGGCATTTATTCCAGAAATCATTCAGGCGAGTCTTCAAATTCTCCAGAGAAAATACCCCTATCTTTTCTCTTAAAACCTCACCTTTTGTCCTTTTCGGGGGGATGATGATTTGCATCCAGCGGGGATCAACAATGTCCAAATTTTCCACATATCTCAGTTTACCACCGCAGGGGCAGTGGTCCCTTAAATCTCGGGGGGACTCGCCAGATTGAAGTTCATGGTAACTTTTACATTTACTGCAAATCAGATAACCCATTTAATCACCAAATAACAAATTTTAAGATACAACATTTAATAGTGGAAGTAAAACAACTAAGGAGTTAACATTAATTCGTAGACCTAATTATATAACCAGTAGGTCTGAATATTCGAATATCCAATTGGTTAATGCATTTTCTATATAGAACTTTGTGGTTTATGTTTAATGATATTTAAAGGTGAGGTTCTATTCAATAAATTATATGATCATGATATTCATTATACTCGCTATAATCTTGAACTGGACAATTAGGAAATGGCAATTATTGTTGTGTTAATTTTTTATGGATAAACTTTTCATCTGACAATCATTATTTTATTTTTCAGCTGTAAATGGATAATAACTGATAATAGTTTTAAACTAGCATTATTATATATATTAGTATTCAATATACCAGCTTAATTAAGTGATAACATGAAATTACTGGAAAATTTCTCAATTGAACCCAATGACACCCATATTTATGACTTGGCTTTTCTCCATGAATCCTATTCCAATGAACAGAATATAGATGAATGCTATGAGCGATTGGAATTTTTAGGGGACGCGGTTTTGGATCTAGTGGTGTCTGAATTCTTATACAAAATAAACCCTGACTTGAATGAAGGTGAACTAACACGTATGCGTGCAAATTTCGTGTGCAAACAGGCACTCCATGCATATTCTCTAGAATGGGGATTGGATGAATATATAAAACTTGGTGTGGGGGCAGAATTAACCAGAAGAGAAGTTGATTCAGTGGTTGCTGATGTTTTCGAATCCTTCATCGGAGCTCTATACCTGGATCAGGGTATGGTCGTCGTGAAGGATTTCCTCTCCAAAACAGTTCTACCTCACATTGAAAATGGAGAAATCTTCTTCCACGATTACAAATCAGAATTAAATCAGTTATGCGATCAGGAAGATCTTGTTTTAAGTTATGTGCTCGTTCAGGAGGAAGGAGAACCCCATAACAAAAAATTCACCATGGCTGCCATGATCAACGGTGAAAACTATGGAAACGGAATTAGTGGGAGTAAAAAGGAAGCACAACAAAAATCTGCAAAAGTAGCCCTGAATAAACTAAAACGTACGGATTAAAGGGATTCATCTATTTCCACTTAGGGATAAGTTCAACAATATCAATCATTTTTAAATTATGGTGATTTTTTTCTATGTGGTAGAGTATTTTTCAGTATCTAAAATTCCCCGAACATTAAACTATCATGGGAAAATAACAAATTGTTGGAATAGTGCTATTTAGATGGTTTAGGGATATATGTGATGTCATCAATTGTCCATTTTCATGAATAATTTTATGAATTAAAATGGGCACAATAAAAATCCTACTACCAATATTATTGAAAATATTCCAATTATGATTGCTGTTTCTTTGTTGTTCATTAAAACTCCCAGAGATTTATCCACACAAACTTTATTGTATTCTTATAACATTATAATATTATATAAACATTATTCATTTATATGAACAATAATGATTTGTAATCCAAAGAATTTTTTTTGGACAGGTTATTGGGGGAAAAATTCGGCCTGTTAATTCGCTATTAGAGAAAAAAGAAGAATGATAAATGAATTTAAAAAATAATTTCCAGTTTTATTAAGAAATTTCGGTTTAAAGTGGTCTGGTGGGGGAGGATGATACTGGCCGTTCTGGTGATGGTGATAATGGTCTTACAGGTGATGTTGAAACTGGTCTTTGAGGATACTGGGAGCGGATACGTTCCGGTGAAGCAGAAACTGGTCGACATGGAGATGGAGAAAGCATCCGCTCAGGTGAAGATGATAGGATCCGTTCCAGAGATTCTGATAGGGGTCTTAAGGGTGAACATGAAAGCAGTCGCTCCGGTGAAGTTGAAATTAGTCTTAATGGTGACGAAGATAAAATTCTCTCAGGGCATGATGAAAGCAGTCGCTCTGGGGAAAGAGATAAAGCACGGGTGGGAGATGAAGATAAATAACGTTCTGGTGCATTTAAAGTAAACACACAAAGATCAACAGGTTCTGCATTTACCCATGATCCAGAAAAAGCTGCATAAACCTGATTATTTGATTCAGTAGAATGATAGGAAGAATACTCCGGATTTATACTTCCCCCTAACATAATTGTAGAAGTTAAAACAGTTATTATTAGTATTAAAAGGAATTTTTTCCCTATAAATCATCCCCCCATACTTCCACTATGTAAATTTATTACAAAGTTTACATCTATCAATATTAACTTAAAATTTTTTCCCTTACTTCAATTAGGATAACCCCATCAAAAGAAACCTCCTTACTCAAATATTACTATTTAGCTGTTGTTGAAATAATTAAACCCTAATTTTCAGTGGATTTAAATTTAACATCTATATTTTTATATATTAAAAAGAATAAGCCGGTAAATAATTCAATTCAGGTTCCGCCCAGTAATGTTATGGCTACCGCCAGATAAATGGCCAGGGTGGCAATATCACTGAAGATAGTGGCCAGTGGTCCAGTGGCCAGTGCTGGATCGTAGTTGAATCTCCTTAAAATAAGGGGTGCTATGGTATTGATGGTCACCGAGGCAATAATACTGAAAAACAGGGCCAAGAATATGATAATTCCTAGGATAAGATTTTGGCGAGTGAGATAGGCCAGTAAGGCAGCAAAAGCACCAGAAACCAGTGCCAGTGCAGAGGCCACCAGTATTTCCCTGGTTAAATATTTCCTCACGTTGAGTTTGGTGTCAAGGGCCATACTCCTGATGATCAGGGCTTCAGTCTGGGCCCCGGCAGCATCACTCATGTAAACCATCACTGGTATGAAACTGGCCAGAGCAATAAAACCGGCTAAAAGCTCTTCAAACTGGGCAATCAAGGTTGCAGCCAGTGTCCCCCCAATAACTCCAATAATTAACCAGGGGAGGCGTGAGCGTATCATGTGGATAGCTGAAGAATGGATACTGGTGTACTCATCACCCACCCGGTGGAAGATACCTCCAAAGTTGAATATATCACTCTGCACTTCATGGTTGAATATCTGCAGTATGGTGTCGTAGGGTACTGCTCCCAGTAGTTTACCTGCTTCATCCACAACTGGTATGGCTTTAAGACCATTGGAAAGAGCCAGGTACACCACTCTTTCCTGGTCAGTGTAGGGGTCAACAGTAACCAAATCTTCCACCATAATTTCACTGGAGGGTAAAGTTTTATCCCTGGCCTTAACTAAATTTTTAATGGATATAACTCCTTTAAGAACGTTTTTATGGTTGGTGAAATATATATAGTCCATGGTACAGTATTCACAGGAGTTATAGAGCAAACCTTCTTCTACATCTTCTAAACTATCCTGAAGATTGTAAACCGGCACACCAGTTACCATATTTGCCCCGGCAGTCTCCAGAGGATATTTATTTTGATTTTTGCTGTTCATTTTATATTCCTCTTAAAAATTCCCCTTTAATAATCTTTGTTTATATTCAACATTTCTGTTGTATTAGTATAACAAACCTTTTTTTTTTATCCAGAATATTCTATCTTAGTAATAATAACTATTTAATATCCAATCTAAATTCCCATATCTCGGAATATCTAAATTCCTATTCTGAGAATAATACCCTATAGCTATCTAACTCTATAATTATTATTGGTTATAAAATATAATCAGGGGAACTGATTCTTCTTTAACCACAAAGTTACGGTAAATAACTGTGATGGGCCATTAAATATTTTCTTTCAGGAAAAAAATTAGTAGAGATCCCATGAAAACATTAGGGTGGCTTAAAGAGAATAAATTTAAGTGACAATTTAAAAAGAAGTAATAATAATTTAATTCGATATTTATGAATGTCCTTTAGATTGGAATCCCTGATACTCATCTGAAACTTGGGCCGCAGTCATGGATAAAAAACCACCCTGATATGAATCATCAGTATCCATGTCATCATCGTCACTGTCACCCTCATCTCCACCCATGGTGCATCCAGAGATGAAAACAACTGACAACATAATGGCTAAAAGTAGAATGGCCATTTGTTTTTCTTTCAATTTTCTCCCTCCTTATGCTGTACCTCCTAAAAAAATTAAAAGGAAATTAGAGCTTATTTATTCTTATTTGTTTACTGCTCTGTAATTCCTAAAAAGCAAGGTCTCGCATTGAATTGATATATGGTTTTCATTTTAGTTATAACTTACTATAATAATGTGACTTACAGCTTCCATGGCTGGTGCAACACCACAGTAAGCCACATCGATCTGACCCCTTCCATGGCCCAGATTATATCCCCACCAGATCTAAAAGGTATTAATTAACTCTTAAATCTGCTTTACTGAACATATTCATTTCAGCAGCTACAAAAGCTGCGGCATGATGATTTCTGGGAAGATAACCTACGTATATATCTTTTTCCTGCGTTTGAATGTAATTATATGTATTGTAGGCTAAGAAAAATAATTACGAAAACAATTATTAACACTTCTAAATATTCTTGATTTATTTATGGATATAGCCTGCAGGTTAATTCAACAATATAAATCAAATATTTACCTAAACCTGTATTAATTTTTATAGTTTATCTTACATTATGATTGTATAAAAAATCGGATGGTCAACTTCATTTAAACTGTTAAAAAAATTCCATAAGTCATCTGATTAAAATTTTGTATGGTTTATTATAAGACCTAACTGAAAAATTTTGATACCATTGGTTTTTAAATGGAAAAATGATTTTATAATAATTTTTGAATACATCAAATTTAATAATGGATCATTTTAATAGTACCACAAATCAATAATAATATACGTACTGAATTATTAGGGTAATTTAACTTGCTTTTTTTTGGTATTATTTAAAAAATTAATTTATGGAGCTGATTTTTACGTTAAATATTACAGGATATATTCCTATAATCTCCACCATTTTAGGTGTGATTATGGGATTGGCCTCTAGTGAGGTAAGTAACTTGCGAAGGGATAGAAGGTCAAAGAGAAGGAAAATTAATTCCACTCGTACATTAATTTCCCTTGAAAATGAAAGAAATTTGGAATTACTAAAGGATTTCTGGTTTAAAATAAATAAGGTAGAAGAAGAAGGAGCTTCTGATGCGGAATCAAAGATCATTCTCTCCCATCGGCTGATTAAAATGCCCATGCCCTCCTGGAATGATCTGATGTGGAGAAAACAGGCTTCTTTCCTACCAATAACCTTCAGTGATAAGGAGATAATAACAATATCATCTTTTAATAATTGTTTAGAACTTCTCAAATCTATTTATTCCAAGTTAGTAGATTTAGATACTAAAGATAGGGAATACAACAGTACCTACGCTTCAAGTGGAGTTAAATTATCTGCACTCCCCAGGTCCAATCGTTTCCATGAGGAAGCACCCGGGCTCTGGGATGAATTTGGAGATATAACCATTAAATTAATAGAAAAGGGTAATCCTCTCACTAGGGATAACAAGTGAATATTATTTTAATCAATCTAAAAGTTCATTCAAATTATCTGCAGCATCCTCATTCAAGGGATTGATGCTTAACGCCTTTTGGTATGCTTTAACTGCTTCTTCTTCATCCCCTAATGCTTGGAGGGACATGGCCAGGATACACCAGGCATCATCCCAGTCTTTCCTTCTTTTTATGAGTTTTTTGGAAGTAT
>SWCH01000690.1_pt1 | contig 13682 bp, 14 predicted proteins | sample 4690051 | NCBI WGS metagenome assembly SWCH01 (sample SAMN10267282, study PRJNA491770) | bioreactor metagenome | isolation source: DHS bioreactor inoculated with | place: Japan: off Shimokita Peninsula | reverse complement strand
TCCTGTGCTCACCAAAATATTTCCACAGGAAGGACAAACGTAAAAACGTACTTTATCAATATTGCCGCTATCCGGTTTATTTGATGTAATTTCACCCTCCATCATCTGTTTCATATCAACACCCAAAATAGTAGATAGTTCTGGCCACAGCGATAGGTCAGGGCATCCTAAACCACATTCCCATTTTGAAACCGTTTTATTTTGAATACCCAGCGCATCTGCAATATTTCTCTGGGTAAGATTTTTTTCCTTTCGCAGCTTGGCAATTAAATTGCCTATTTTCACACAATCCATGCCACCACCTCCATTTCTGCTTAGTATATCATACTACATTAACCTTGCGATTACTTGTACCAATCTTGCTGGAAGCTGCTTCAAATCGGTTATATCCAATGTATTTTCAGCACCGTAAAGTTCTCGGATAGCCTCCTTATCCTGTCCAATTGCTGCAGCTAGGAACTGGATGCCTTTTCGCCTAAACCCCTGCAAAGTATCTTTCATATCATACGCTGCCTTTTCACCTGTATAATCAGGCATAGCCTTAGGTTGCCCATCACTGATGCTGATTATTAATTTAGTTTTTTGTGGCGCATTAAGCAATCTATCGGAAATAATGCGCAATGCCATACCATCCCGATTGTTGCTGCGAGCCTGAATGTTCATAAGAGCATATTTTTCATCTGCATCTTTGCTTTCAAAGTCTACATAGGCATAGACGGACATTTGCTCCAGCTTGGAGCGGTCTGCTGTATCTCCGTAAACCATTATCGGAATGCCACACCCTGCGCAGAATTCATATAAAGCAATAGCGGCCTGTTTTGCTGCATCCAAACGACCAAATGCTGACATTGACGCTGATTCATCAATCCTGAGAGCAACCACAAGGGATGGTTCTTCCTCTGGTGGGCGCTTGCGAGCAAATACGCGGAAATCCAAAGAAGCTGCTTGATCCGCACAGAATTTTGTGCCATATAGCTGAGATTTAGCAAATTCAGAAGAAACTTCATGATCTAAAAGCGGGTTTGTTTTGCGGATTAGCTCTCTAATGACTGGTAGCAAAGTAGTAGCCATGTTATGATACTCTTCCCTGTTTTGATCGGTAGCTTCAGGGCGGTGTACAATAAGCTTGACTTCTTCATGGCAGCTACCTTGAACACTTTGCCGTGCTTCTCTGTTCAACTGTTTACGAAACTCTTTTTTTTGTAATTCGTTTGTATTGGATTTATCGATCTCATGATAGAATGGATTGCCGTTTTCTCCATTATCATTGCTCGAGACATCAGTATTCTCACTACTGCTGGTATCCGAATGCCCCTCGCTGTCTTCTGATTTTCTCAGGCGGATTGCATTTTTATTCGCTTTATCTGTTTTTGCAGAGAATTCTCCATCCTCGGAAATATTAAGTTCCATTACTTCAGGATTTTCTCCGTCTGAATGGGAATGGCAGATGATATCCAATTTCTCAAACTTATCTGTCATTCCATGACTTACCAGCGCCTGTTCTAAAATGGCAAGTTCCTGTGAATCAGTGGTAATTTTGTAGAGTACCTTATGATATAAAGTCTTTTGTACTGAGGCACCACTGGCAACAGCATCAACCCAAAAGATGTAGGATCGCATCCCTGCCACTCCTTTGATTGCATTAGACTGGGCTGTTTCATCCAACAAGATAATAGTTTCGGCTAAGAGAGAAAGAACATTTTCAGATCGATAGCCGGTTTTCGCTATTGCTCGTTCAATCATTACTTCCTTAGATGGTAAGTCTAGTTTTTCTACATGCTGTACTCGATCACGCAAAGCTTCATTTAAAGGACGGTAGCCATTATAGCCACGATTTGTTGTAATAACAGTAATAAAGTCCGGGTGTCTATGTGCGATGCGAGTTGGTAAGTTTAGGCTGCCATCCGGTTCTAATGCGGAATTTAGAGCCATTAAAACAGCGGCATCCCGAATCACTGTGGGTTCCTGAATCTCCAGAAGCCACCCATTCTCATAAGCACGGACAATTTCTGAGGGATAATAGCAATATTCAACAGTATCTGATTTATCGTCTTCCGACAGTACTGGAAGAATAGAACCCAGCACATCGGATTTATCCATATCAGCAAAACAAGTTATTTTTGTATAAGGAAGGTTAAAATCAGCAGAGAGAGCTTTGGCAAGTTGGGTTTTTCCTGAACCTGCATCACCCTCCAATAAAATTGTACTGATTTTCATTTCATCGCGGTTCCAATTTCTTACCACTTCTTGATATATACGTTTTTCTGCCTCACTTTCAATATGTGAAGGCGGTTTTTGCCAGACAAGGGACTTCTCCTCTTCTGATAGGTGTCTGGCAGGTGATAAAATACAGGTTTGTTTCATATTAATATAACTCCAATTCTTCTAAAATTCGGTTAAGCACCCGCTTGCGTTCTCCAATCAATTCTCCTAAATCATTCAGACTCTGGGCAAATGCTTTAATGTCCTCATTGATGTTTTGATTATCTACACAAACTTCTACAGGTAATACCCCACCCTGAACTCCAACCCGTTCTACAATGGGCCTTTCCGGGTCATATAAAAGCGGAAGCCGGTAAGCCTCTTTGAAATAAAGCAATGTTCTGGATAAAAAGATCATCAAATCAAATACTTGGTGGATAGGCAGCTCCTGAGCCAAAAATAATTCGCCGTCTTTATCATTTTTCCAAATCTGTGCGGCAATCTGCATTTTTTTATTTTCTTCCAGCATAGGTGTACCTAATGTTAAACGTTTGATACCAGGTTTATAAGCGTTTCTGCCATCTATACGTTCATAACCATTTGATACCATAACAACTTTTTCATTCATCGCCATATCCTCCTTGCATTTGAATCAGCAGCAAGACACTGCTCTCTCAAACCTTCTAATTTTGCTGTATGATCTTCATGTGGGTCATCATACTTTAACACTTTAATAACTGATAGTTCAAAGCCTTCCAAGCCATATTTGTTCCAGAGTTTCTGTAATTGTTTATTAGGATGCCAGTTGGCTGCCAATTTCATATTAGAGCTGTTAAAGTCTGATTTTGTATCTTTGGAGATACCCAAAAATACCTCGCCAGTTTCTCTACAACGGTAAGATATTACTCCCATTTCAGGATGTCTGTTTTTATAGGCTTCTAAAATCTCTTTTTTTCTTTTTATATCCATCATTTTCACCTCGACCTTTATTATACATTTATACATTTAAAAACATAATCCACGCTCCGTAGACTAATACATGAAAAACAAACCCTTGATACGTTTCCATGATTAGGATAATTTCTTCTGGTGTATGATAAGCGCTATTAAGCTCCGCAGTATATTTTAAAGCCTCCTGACTTACTCCATGCATAAATTGGTGGACATCTGATTCTCCAATAACAGGCATACCGCTATTTAAATGTTTTAAAAAATTTTCCAAATCCATGTGCAACACTTCCTTTCTGGCATTTATTAATAATATGATTTACTGAAGATTTCCACACAATCCATAACCTCGTTTTTCGATGGATTCGCACCAATTCCACTGAATGAATACAGCAGCTTGAACATTAGCCTTTTTAAGCTGCTCTAATGTACGATCAAGTCCACCGTTTTCCCTGATAGACTTACCATTAGATATGATAACCGCAGCTTTCTTACCAGGCAAATTTTGCTGGTGAAGTTCATTTGAATGACCCCCTCCAAATATAAAACGTGTTGGCACATACATATCAAAACTCATAATTTCTTTCTCCTTTCCAACTTTATTATGATTAAAAAGAGATTCAATAACAAATGCTTATTATGAATGATTTATTATAGTTTACAAGAATGATAAAGGCGTATATAATACTACATGAAGGTGTTTTAATGGAATTTAGGGTTTTAAGATATTTTTTAGCCGTTTCAAGAGAGCAAAATATTACAGCAGCAGCAAAATTTCTGGATAAATTACAGCAAACCATATAAACAGATATTTGAAAAAATAACAACAACAAAACCAGTAGACACAATATCATTCATTGTTCTCTACTGGTTTTAATTTTAGTACCAGTCGTGTTTTTCATTACGATCGAGTGCGTTGATTCTATCCATTTCTTCATCTGTTAGTTCAAAGTCAAATATCGAAATATTTTCTTTGATATGGTCAGGGTTACTTGAACCCGGAATGACTACCACACCTTTTTGCAAATTCCATCTCAAGATGACTTGTGCCGCTGACCTTTCATGTGCTTCTGCAATTTCTACAATTGTTTCATCAGATAACATTTCTTTTGTATAGCCTCTGCCATCCAAAGGATACCACCCTTGCATAACAAATCCCTTTTCGTGCATATATGGAATAACATCATTTTCTTGATAGTAGGGATGAATTTCATTTTGTATCAATGCAGGCATTACAGTAATTTGAGGAAGGAATTCGTCTATTTCTTTAATATACCAATTAGATAAGCCAATAGAGCGAACTTTTCCATCTTCTACCGCTTTCTCCACTGCCTTGTACGCTTCGACATCGTTGCTCCCGGGGTGGTGCAGGAGCATCATATCAATATACCCTATATCCAGTTTTTCAAGAGCCTCATCAATTGCTGCTTCTGCATTATTGAATTGACTCGGATAAAGCTTTGTAATAACAAATATTTCTTCTCGCGGAATATCTGATTCCCGCACTGCTTTTCCAACCTCCGCTTCATTATGGTACATATAGGCTGTGTCAATGAGCCTAACGCCACTCTGAAGTGCGGATGTAATGGAATTCACGCATTCATCACCTTGAAGACTATAAGTTCCAATTCCTGCAATGGGCATTTCGTAGCCGCTGTTCAGTCTGACTTTTGGCGCTCTTCCATTTTCTCCCGACGCCAAATTGAACTCTGACACAGAATGATTCAGGTTTAAATCAAAACCATTCACCCACTCTGCCACCTCTTCTGCATTTGCACTCCCCGAAAATCGCCTGCCCTCAAGCCAGTTTGCTTCGGATGCATATGGCTGCATATTCGCGGCACTGGAGCCAATACCGCTGCTGCCTGAGGTTGTAAATGGTATAATTGTCTTTCCGGCAAAATCGTGGCTCTCAAGGAAAGTATACATAATTTTAGGCGCTTGTCCATGCCATATTGGATAACCTAAAAAGATGATATCGTATTCTGTTATGCTCTCAATATTATCCTTGATTGCCGGACGTTCAGTGTCATCATTTTGTTCTCTGTTTGCACGGGAGCTATTATCTCGATAATTGATATCTTCGGAAGCATAAGGTATTTCAGACTCAATTTTGTAATAGTCTCCGCCGACTACACCGGATATATGGCTGGCAATATTTTCTGTATTTCCTGTTATGGAAAAATAAGCCACCAATATATTATCTGTTTCCTTTTTTGATAATTCCTCTCCAGTCGGTGTTACTACATTTTCTTCACCCTTCGGGATGGTTTGTTGGTCAGAAGAATTCGAATTGTCAGCTGATCCTGCAGAGCATCCAATCGCCACAAGCAGAAAGGAAACGCACAGGATTCCTATTAATTTTTTTCTTAATCTCATTAAGAACACCTATCCTTTTATTCCTTTAAATTAATGTAATACTATATCGATTATGAAATGTTGTTTTATGATGATCAACCTTATCGCTTTTAGGGAAGGTTTTATCCCATTCTTTCATTAAATTTAAATTTTCTTCCATTTTTATTTCCTCCTGTTCGATGAGTTTTATAATCTCTATTTGCTTTTTATTATATTTGAGATGCTGTTCAATATCAAATATTTATAAAGAATAGTTTACCATAGTTTATAGGAATATTAATAAGTTTTTCATGAGATCAGTATGTCATCAAGACTGATAAATTTCATTTGGACATCCGTTTCAGGTTTAAGCTGCCAGATTCGGACATTCTTAAGCGGAGCAGATCCAAATGTGTTTACACGACAATAAGCTGCAACCCTAATCTTTTTATTTTCTTTAGGCACAGGGGGGTATAATCCCAATGTCATTAAGTTAAGATATTTAACCAAAGTTTAGGAACAGAGTATGTTAAAAATACATACCCTGTTCTTTTTATATGTAATTTAGTAAAAAGCTAAAAATTTTCAAAAAAAGCTTGACAAATAGGGTAAAAAATGTGGCGCAGCCCCTTAGATGTATATATTTTTAAGGAGGTTCGCTTATGAACGAATTTTCAGATTCCATAAAGGAAAAATTAAATACTGTGTTAACTGAAATGCATGAAAGCCCAAGACTGTTTGTCAATAAGCCAGAGAAGGATTTTACTCGAAAGCGAAAACTGGATTTCAAAGAAATGCTGAATATTTTGCTTTCTATGGGAGGTAATAGTCTAAAACTTGAACTTATGAAGTATTTTTCATATAATATCGAAACAGCAACCAGTTCGGCTTTTGTACAACAGCGTGAAAAGATTCTTCCAGGAGCTCTTGAGTTTCTTTTTCATAGATTCACATCATCTTCAGTCAGTCCTATTTATTATGATGGCTATAGAATGTTAGCTGTTGATGATTCAGATTTATGCAGTAGAGTATATGTTGATGCAATTGTTCAGCCCGGCAGAAAAGAAAATGAGTATAAAGCACTAACTGATATGGTGGATCGTTCTGACATCAAAGAAGAAACTATATTATTAGCTGATCGTGGGTATGAAAGTTTCAACGTTTTTGAACATATATCAAAGAAGGGATGGAACTATGTTATACGTGTAAAAGATATAAGTAGTAATGGAGTTGCATCTGGGCTTCTTCTTCCTAATAAAAAGGAATTTGATATAAAATGTAGCATTTTATTAACTAGACGTAAGACGAATGAAATAATGGCACATCCAGAAAAATATAAGGTTATATCTACACATCAAAAATTTGACTATCTTTCGGTCGGAGATAAAGGAAATTATCCAATAAACTTTAGAGTAGTCCGCTTTGCTATATCAGAAAATAACTACGAAGTTATCATTACAAATCTTTCTGAAAATGAATTTCCTGCAAAGAGGATTAAAGAAATATATCATATTCGTTGGGGAATTGAAACATCATTTAGAGAACTCAATATGCTATAGGACTAACTAGTTTTCATTCAAAAAAGACGGCCTACATCATACAAGAAATATTCGCACGACTCACCATGTACAATTTTTGCGAAATAATCACAACGCATGTGGTCATACAGCAAAAAGGCAGAAAAGACCATCGCAAAGTCAAGACCAAATCGGCAGTTAGCTTCATATATAGAGTAGCATAGATCATCATAAATATAAATATTTTTTTGACAGAGAGACGTTTCTGTCTTATTTGTGTACAAAAATAAATAATATATAAACTTCCTATATTTTTTCTTGATGCAGAAAAAGTCAATTAAAAGTACAAAAAACTTTCAATTGACTATAGGCCTATTTTGATACAAGATGGTTAACTTAATGACATTGGGGGGTGACCCATCTGTTCCTGCTCGTTTTAACTGCGAAAAATACAGCAACTTAATGCAACCTGTCTATTACAAAAGTGTCTATGGGTATATTTACAAGTTAGATTGATTTTATTTTTTTAATTTAAATGCACTTTCAAGTCTTTTTCTTAAAGGCTTTTTTGTGCTTTTTTCTTTGTTTGATAACTTGAGAAATTTCCCACGAAAATAAGCATTATTTTCATCATACCTTGCGTATGCATTTCATGGGGGTTTCCTACTTAAAAAATAAAAGCACCGGATTTTTACATTTTAGTGCATTTATAGTTGCATTTTTTGATATTTTAAGTAATTTGCGTCTACAAATTGGAATTTGTGAACTACGTGTTATGCTCATAATAGTTAGTGCCTAAATTTCGAATGTTTCTTTTTATGCAAAATATAAAACAGAGAATAAATAGGTATTACTAAAAGCAAAATCAAATAAAAATCACGAGTTGCTGAATATGAAGTGGCATTCCATCCTTTAATCATTATATGACTTACAATATAAGAAATGGGAATAAATAGTATCTTTACTATTATGGCTTTAACTTTTTCTTTCTTTCTGAATATTACAACAAGCATTGCCAAAACAAGTGCAAATAAAATGGCAGTGACAAAATAATAATTTAAAAACAATCGAGGTAAGGTCACAACTCCTCCATTATTAATGGGATTTCTTCCATAGATTACTTTATCTTCTTGCCCACCATTAGACACATAATAAATAGCACTAACTGTTTCTCCGTTTGGATTTACCGTTATATCTTGCTTTTTCTCAATATTAAAGAGTTTGTTCCAGATTGTATTATATATACTAATATCATATACGCCTTGCTCACTTTGATAAATCTCATATTCACCTGTAAAAGAAAGCATTACGCAACCATTATTATCCTTTACAGAAATAATATCAAATGATTCAGTATAAGGTATATATTCAGGTGCTGTTAAATATGCAAATGATAACATTACAATGATGGCTGAAATAACTGCTGAAAGAATACCTGTAAATACTCGCTTTTTCTTTATATCCAATCTTATTTTTTTTATCACTTCAGCACCGCTATCCTTTTCCGAACAAATTTTTTTTACAGGTATATCTGTTTGTGATAGTTCCAATTCTTTTTTGCACTCAGCACAATGACTTAAATGCTCATCTACAAATTGCTTTGTATCGTCACTGATAACATTTTCAACATACAAAGGTAATATATCACGAACAATACTACACTCACGATTTTTCATTATTTTGTTCCTCCATTCGTTTTAATATTTGATTTTTAGCTCTGTGGTAGGTAACGCAAGCCCAATTATCGGTCTTATTGAATATTTGACCAATTTGCTTGAAACTCAAGTCTGCAAAAACTCTCCACATAAATACTTCTTTATAAGGTTCTGGGATAGTATGCAATAGCTTTTGAATTTGTACTGTTTGTTCGTGGGTAATAACTTTTTCATCAATCAATGAATTGGGGTCTACTATATCTTCTAATTCCACACCTTCAATGTTGCTAATATCTTTTTGCTTTTTTAGGTGGGAAAAATAACAATTTTTTGCTATTTGGCACAACCACACACGAAAATCGCAATCTCCTCTAAAGCTATCAATAGATTGCATTGCTTTAAAGAATGTTTCGCTTGTTATCTCCTCGGCGATATGTTCATTACCTGATAACTTTCTGATATATAAGTGCACATGGTTAAAGTAAGTATTGTATATCTGTTCAAACTCCATTACTCTACCACCTCCTTTCACTTATAAGACTTCGCATATATAGAAATCTTACAAAACTTTTCAAATATTTTTATTTGGCTTTTGAAAATAGCTGTCCACAAATGCAGACAGCTATAATAGAGGTTATATAAATAATCTTCCCTACAACTTCCTTGTAGACAATATTCTACTGTTGAGTCGTAAAGTATAAAAGAGATGTAACATGCAGGCGACCAAAGGTACGCCCCTACCCATTGATAATACTGTATTGCAGGGGCTAGCTTTGCTGGCCCGTTGTTGTACCTAATACTACCGATGTTCATCTATAGTATATTAGTCAACCATTTATTTATCAACCTAATTTTACCATTATTCCTATATTATCTATAAATACCCCAAAAGCAGGGGTCAAAAAACGGTGTTTTTTTGCTCTTTTTTCGCTCCGAAATCGTCCTCAAACCACTATACGTTGTAGTCAACTTTTACTTTTTGCCATTTGAACCACAATACACCATCATAATTATACTCTCAACATGCCTTATATTGTAATTCTGATAAACATTGAGTCTGATACTCCCTTGGTGATAGGGTATGTTTTCAATAACTCCAACACTTAATCCTTCTTTTTATACTTCCCTAATAATCTACTAATAGCTCAAAGCTATCATCATACTATTTTGAATTACCTTCATTATCTGCAACCAGCATTTGTGCCTCCTCAATAAAATCCTGAATCGTAGGCGAAGATTTTCCTAAAAAACGCACGGCTATTCCAAGGTTACGGTATGATTGAGGATATACAGGAATTATTTGTACCATATCACTACGTCCACGTATTGCCAATTCCGGCAGCATCGTTACACCCATTCCATGTTCAATTAAGTTAATCACAGCCTGATCATCAAGATTCGTTGGTTTGTAATTTGGCTTTGCACTGACGGGCTCCATAGTGTGCATCATGTCAATATCGTATCCCTGCGATGCCACAAAAAAATCCATTCCATCAAATTTTTCCAATTTAAAGACAGACTCTCCTCCATTATTGTAATTAGGAGGAAGGACGGCGTACAAGGGATCATCTTTCAGATGAATCCAGTCATAATTTCCTTTAGCGAGTGTACTGGTAAAAACAAGGTCCATACCTTCCTCGCCAAGCAACTGTTCTATTGTATTTGATAAATCTACCATTCTAAAATAAATGCTCACATTTGGGTGTTTTGAACTAAAACGCTGAATAATAGCAGGTAACCATTGAATGGCAACGCTTGCCAGGGTCGCAACATGAATCGTATCCTTATGCGTATTCCGAATCTGCTCAATTTCAGTGTTCAGAATATCATAATCCCGTATCAGCTTTTTGATTGTGGGTGCAAGGCGTTTCGCATCCTCTGTCAGAGATACGCCATTATATCCTCGGTGAAGAAGTTGTAATCCAACTTCCTTCTCCAGGCTATTCATCATATGTGTCAGACCTGCTTGTGTATACTGGAGTGCTTCTGCGGCCTTATTCAGGCTGCCAAATTCAACCGCCACAAATAAGGCTTTGATTTTTTCTACATCCATATCGGTTTCCTCATGGTTATAAGAATTTGTTATAACCTTATTATATCCTGTTGTTTCCCACAAAGCAATAAATTTGATAAAATAATGTTAATTTACGGATTGTATGGAGAAAATCATGGAAAATAATAAATTTGTGTTCAAATCAGTGTTGTTAACCAGCGCCTCTTTCGCAGGATACAACATCGGCTCTGGTTTTGCTACAGGAGTGGAGGCTTTGCAGTTTTTCGGTGCTTGGGGTGGAAAATTTGCATTTTCAGGTATTGCCCTTGCATTATTAACCTCTATGGTAGTGCTGATTGTAATTTATGTTACAGGCTTTGAACAGCATTTTGATAAAAGTAGCGAAATTTATCATTATTTTTGTGGCAAGTATTTTGGCATAGTGCTTGATTATTATATTTACATCAGCATGATGTGCATAACTCTTACCATGATGAGTGGAGCCGGGGCTACAATTAGTCAGTATAGCGGTCTTCCTTCATTTGTAGGGGCCTTACTTATGGGGGTTCTATGTATTATCACCGCACTTCTTGGCCTCGAAAGGCTCAAAAAGGCATTGGGCTATATGTGCATTTTCATTGTTTTATTCGTACTATTTTGCGGTGGGTATGCCATATTAACATCATATGTCAGCCCATTTGTGGGATCTGCCAATGTCGAACGATATGTAGCAATGGGGCGTGTTCTAAGGGCTAATACCTTCGGCATCCAAAATCCATATCTTAGTGGGCTTTCATCGGCAGGTCTTTTGATTGGTTCTGGTTTCGCATGGGCTTCGGCCACAGGAACATTATGCAACAGCAAAAAGGAAGCGGTTTTATCTGGTGTCTTATCGTCTGTATTTTACTATGTTACAACAGTGGTAGTAGTATATTTAGTACTCACCTCAATGGATCATATCGCAGGAACTGAAGTACCTATGCTGGCGGTCGTACAATTTTTTTTGCCAAAGCTGTCTGCAGTATATTCCTGCATTATTATTATGGCTATCTTCTCAACAATTTCAGGCAGACTGTTTCTGATTGCGAAGAGATATGATCATGGAAATAAAAAAATGAATATTGCTATTATCATAAGCATTACTATTTTCGCGGTTGTCGGTGCATCTTTTATTCCTTTCAGTAAAATATCCAATTTTATGTTTTCAGTTATGGGGGCTGTAGGAATTATCTTATGCATAATAGTACTGACACGATTTATAATTGCGGAAAGAATATCAAAGCATTTGTTATAGATCTTATGGGTGAAAACGGTATTTTTTTGGAACCATCTGCAACTTATTGTCTCTTTTTAAAAGGCATTTTAGGCACCATTTTGAGGTCGAAATTTAAAAAATCAGCTTCTGCATCAGAATCACGCACTCAACGTGCGTTGTTGCTGTGATTCTGATGACCGTTGAGCCTAGTATCCCCTTGGCGTCAGGGTATATTTTCAATAATTTCGACGCTCAACCCCTTTTTTTTATAAGATAGCTATGCTAATTATAACATGACAATTCTCATTTTTCGATGTCTAATTTAGTAAAAGCTATCAACAATAAAACCCTCAGCGTACTGATGATTTTAGTCTTAGCAGTTTTTTAACAGAAACCGATATCTCCATTCCTGCTTGTCATTTTTCTTTTTAATAGAAATTTTTTCTTCACGTTTAGGATCTGATTATCAAAATCTCAGAGAGCATCTTTCTCAGATCTGTTATTGTTTATTTTAAATGAAAGATACCTTCATTCCCAAATTCAAACTTCCCTTTTGCTCCTATCTCGAAATGTTTCTTTGCAATACCTAAATCAATCAGATCCATTGAATAGTCATTTGCAATTTGAGCGCTTAAGGTGTTGTTCTAATACTTAAACATTACTTTTTGTATGTTTTTAGCACTCGGAGCCAATAGTACAGCTTTCATTCCGTTTTGTACCCATTGAGGCAAAGGGTGATCGCTTATGATTCGTTCTTCCATACTCTTTACTTTTCTATGTATAGCTGAGCGCACCATTTTTTCTGTTAGGGAAGGAGCTGCCACTTTACCTACTACTACAACACAAGCCAATTCCTCGCCGCTATCAATAGTCAATTCATCCTTATCAAAGGTGCCTCCAACCCAGCATGTTCCAAGACCTAAATCTGTTATAGCAAGAACTAAATCTTCTCCGTAATATCCAATCTTTTCCTTCAAATCTTTATCATCTTTCTTGCCTTTCATCAATATAAGAGAGCGTACATTGGTAAATAACCCATAACTTTTCCTTAACTTCCCAAAGGCACCGCTTCCATCCTCCATGAATGCCCTGGTTAAACCGGATGTTTCATTTAATTAATTAATAAGAGAAATAATATTTTTTCCTCAACTTGCAATCGGTTTCTTTTCAAACTTTCTCCGTGAAACTCTATTTTCTATTGCTACATTACTTCTTATCAAGAATACTTTTAATTTCATTTACTAGTGGATTTATTACATTATTCGACATGCTAAACCCTCCCTCATATTTCCAATTATTTCATTATTAGTAATTTTCCCTCTCAATTAAGCAAATACTCTCCACATGCCTGGAAGAGACATTTCTAATAACGCAAGTCGATAGTCCTCCCTTAGTGGTAGAATGTGTTTCTAAAAAATTTTATAACTTCATAATTTTTTGACTTTTACTATTATTCTTATTTAGTTTTCCTGATTACTTTGAACTAGTAAACAGTTAATTTATTTGACCGTTAAGTCTAGGGTCTATCTATTGATTTGTTCTTATAAATTAAATTTACATTAAAAAATCTCTGATATTGCTACTTTTATCAATACTCACATTCCCCCAATTTTACTATATTATTTGCCGTATATTAAGACAAATATCATTAAAAACAAATTCAGGTTATAATAATTTTTTCAAGTTCTTTAAGATCATAATCAGATAAACTTGTATCTACCTTTTCATTGTTAAAAAAATCTAATTGTTCAATAATATCTTTATATAATTTACTA
>SWCH01002657.1_pt1 | contig 13690 bp, 11 predicted proteins | sample 4690051 | NCBI WGS metagenome assembly SWCH01 (sample SAMN10267282, study PRJNA491770) | bioreactor metagenome | isolation source: DHS bioreactor inoculated with | place: Japan: off Shimokita Peninsula | reverse complement strand
AAAAAAAGGTGCTGGAATTTTTGGAAAACATAGAGAGGGTTCTGGTGGTGGAAGAAGTTGACCCCATCATGGAAACAGAGATTATGGCAATAATTGGCAAACACCAGATCAACAAAGTGGTTCACGGTAAAATAGACGGAACACTGCCCATGATATATGAGTACAGTCCGGATATTGTACTTGAGGGAGTGGGCAGGATGATGGGATTGCAAATGCCAGTTGGAACTGATTCCAGTTCGGTTGAACTTCCCAAAAGACCACCCACACTCTGCCCAGGCTGCCCACACCGGGCCGCCTATTTCGAAGTTAAAAAAGCAGCTGAAGACCTGGGCCTGGATGATCTCATTTTCCCCACGGATATTGGATGCTACACACTGGGCATTGAAGCTCCATATGAAATTGCAGATTACCTGTTATCCATGGGTTCATCCATTGGTACCAGTTGCGGGTTCTCTAAAGCTACGGATCAAACTGTGGTGAGTTTTATAGGGGATTCGACCTTCTTCCATGCAGGGATTCCTCCACTCATCAATGCAGTGCACAACAAGAACAATTTTGTCCTGGTGATCCTGGACAACCGCACCACTGCCATGACCGGGGGACAACCACATCCTGGCTTACCAGTGGATGGTATGGGACTGGAAGCACCGGAGATGTCCATACCGGAGATTGTGAAAGCCTGTGGAGTGGACATGGTGGAAATTATCAATCCCCTCAGTGTACGTAATTCAAAGGAGATATTCAAAAAAGCCCTCCAGCACGATAAAGTGGCGGTGGTTATCTCCCAGTACCCCTGTATGCTAATTAAGGGTAGGCCAGAGAAGGGTAAAAACATAATCATCCATGTTGAGGATGATAAATGCACGGGTTGTGATACATGTGTCATGGAACTCACCTGCCCGGCTATTTACACCAATGAAGATGGTAAAATCAGAATTGATCCCTTAATGTGTAGGAGATGCAGTGTGTGTGTCCAGACATGTCCTGAAAAGGCAATCAGGGCTAAAAAAATAGATAATAAAAGGGGAGAGGAGGAATAACCATGAACCCTTACAATATTTATATTTCTGGAGTAGGTGGGCAGGGAATCATCAAAACCTCAATTATAATGGGTGAAGCCGCCATGAAAAGCAACCTCTCTGTGGTGGTGGGTGAAATACACGGAATGTCCCAGCGGGGCGGTGTGGTATCCACCCAGATGAAGATAGGGGACTCTTACAGTCCCCTGATTGAGGAAGGAAAAGCAAACCTTTTACTGGCATTTGAACCCCTGGAAGCATTAAGAGCTATAAAAATGATCAATAAGGATAGTTATGTTGTAATGAACACTGCACCCATTTACCCCTTTAACCTCCGGCAAAGTGAACATCCTTACCCTGAACTATCCACTATCCTGGATCAACTGCAGTCCCAGGCCCAGAAGGTCATTGCCATGGATGCCGATGGGATTGCTAAGAAAGCTGGTCATATACTGGCAACTAATATGGTCATGCTGGGCGCGGTAGCAGCGGTCCCGGACTTCCCACTGGAAAAGGAGATTATACTGGCATCAATGAAGGATAACCTTCCAGAAAAGAGTATTCCTATAAATCTAGAGGCCTTTGAGGAAGGATTCAGTTTTTGTTCTTCCGGTCTCTGATTTTGATATTAATCCATTTTGGAGATTTACTAAAACTAAAGAAAACAATTTTTTTTAATTTTTTTATAAAAATTTCATATCCTACATATCATAAATCCTACATATCATAATCTAATATCTCTTAAAAATAAAATAAATCAATTAAAATTGGAATAAAAAAATATACTTTGTTGTTGTTTACCACTCGTAAACATCCTCTGGTGGGATTATAGTGGCCCCTCCCTTTTGAAGGACTTCGATCCCGGCAACAATATTCTCAGGATGGAGTAGGACAATGGCTCGTTCTTCCTTTTCGTCCACAAAGGCGTAAAGATAATCCAGGTTAATGTCTGAGTCATCCAGTATTCCCAGGATGGTGCCAAGTCCACCGGGCTGGTCAGACATCTCTACGGCAATAACGTAGCCCATCTTCACCACGAAATTGTTTTCCTCCAGGATCTCCTTGGCTTTACCAGGTTCCGGTACAATTAACCTTAAAATACCGAAGTCAGAAGTATCCGCAATGGAAAGGGCCCGGATGTTGAACCCACCATCAGAGAGAACATCCAAAGCATTCCTCATTCTACCCTTTTTATTTTCCAAGAATATTGATAACTGTTCTATTTTCACTCAGATTCCCCCATTTTATGGAATTCCAATTATATTTTTTTTTAAATATAAATTTCAAGAATTATTTCTCATAATACCCGTAAATTTCATGATGTAAATTTCAGATTAGATTCAATTATTCATGTCTCGTTTATCAATTACCCTGACTGCTTTACCCTCACTTCGGGGCAGTGTTTTAGGTTCCACCAGGGTTACAGTAACTCTTAAACCAATCTCGTTGTGTATGTAGTTTTCGATTTTCTTTTTAATCCCCACTAACTCTTTCACTTCATCGGAAAAGAGTTTAGGGGATGTTTCTACCTGAACTTCCATTTCATCAAGATGCTGTGGTCTGGTGACAATGATCTGGTAGTGGGGTTCAATACCATCCATTTTCAGGAGAGCCTTCTCAATCTGGGATGGGAATACTGCCACTCCTCGGATCTTGAGCATATCATCGGTCCTACCGGTAATCCGTTCCATTTTGACATGGGTGCGGCCACAGGCACATTTTCCTCTTCTGAGACTGGTAACATCCTTGGTTCTAAAACGAATAATGGGCATCCCATGTCTGCTGAGAGTGGTTATCACCAGTTCACCTTTTTCTCCATCTTCCAGCACGTCCATGGTTTCCGAGTCAATGATCTCGGGATAGAAATGATCCTCCATTACATGGAGACCATCCTGCTCAGGGCATTCCAGGGCCACTCCAGGGCCCATAATCTCGGTGAGTCCGTAGATATTGTAAGCAGGGGCATTGAAGCGTTTTTGGAGTTCTTGGCGCATTTCTTCAGTCCACATTTCAGCACCAAAACCAATGGATTTTAGGTTAAGGTCTTCTTGTTTCAAGCCTTCTTCTTCAGCCACTTCTGCCAGGTAAAGTCCATATGAAGGTGTGACTATTAACACAGTTGTTCCAAAATCCTTCATTATTTCGATCTGTCTACGGGTCTGTCCAGTTGAAATGGGTATAACAGTGGCCCCTATTTTTTGGGCACCATAATGCACCCCAAAACCTCCGGTAAAGAGACCGTAGCCATGGGTATTCTGTATGAGATCATCTTCGTTGAGTCCAAACATGGTTAAACCCCGGGCCATGACTTCACTCCAGATTTCCAGATCCTGACGAGTGTATCCGGACACGGTTGGTTTTCCAGTTGTACCTGATGAAGTGTGAACTTCTACAATTTCCTGACGGGGAACTGCAAACATTCCAAATGGATAAGCAGCACGAAGGTCATCTTTGGTGGTTAAAGGTAATTTCTGGATATCATCCAGGGTTTTAATGTCCTCTGGTTTTATACCCTCGTCATCAAAACGTTTTTTATAATATGGAACATTTTCGTAGGCCCGTTTTACCACTTCCTGCAGTCTCTTAAGTTGCAATTTCTCCAATTCATCTTCAGATATGCATTCAATTTCTTCATTCCAGATCATTTCCATCTACCGGCCAATCCTATTTTTTTATTAAATTAATCCAAATCCATTTATTTTATAATTATAATATTTTTAGGAGGAAATTTAATCCCAAAGGATATTAAATCTCCTATTTCACAAGTAAAATCTTTATTCCAGTTCAGTTTTCTTATTGAATGATCTTTTAATTCACATGGAAACTGTTTATCACTTTATCCATCTCGTATTTATAATCAATAAGGGCTTTGTCAAACACAAAGATTAAGAAGTATAAGGAGTTATTTTTCTGGAAAGCTATCCCTCTAGTGGCGAAGACTTTATCTCCTGGTTTGTAATTTGCTTCCAGTTCATAGGCAGTGGTGTTGTCAATGGTAAGGTCACCTTCGTAGTAGATCATACCCTTTGCTAAAATGTTTGAACGCCAGGCTGCCACTCGATATGTGAAGTTCTGGGTTCCCAGATCCTCCTTAAAGACTGAAAAACTGTTATTTTCATCATGAGCTACTGTGACAATCAGGGGAGCTTGTTGGTTATTGGAAACATTCCAGCCTTCAGGATAGTCAAAAGAGATGTTACCATCATTATAATGGTTTTTAAGAGGCTCTACTTGTTGGATGGTGTTTTTAGGGCTGGTGCTTATTTGTTTATCATCCATAAACAACATTGCAGTGCTAACCACCAGAATAATTAAAATAATAACACCAATAATGCTTAGGAAGGATTTTTCCCTTAATACCTTTGGAATTTTTTCCTCGAAACCAAAATTGAACTTTTGCTTAGGTTCAGATTGGGGTACTCGTAGTTTGGTGGGACTTCCATCCCTATCTTTACTCCTAACGCTTTTTTTAGACTTAAAGGAATTAACCTTATTGGTAATTGAAGATTCTCCCTTTTTCAGATTAAAAGAACCGACTTTTTCCTTAATATCAGCACTGGCTTTACCTAATTTGGACGATGCATCTCTTTTCCTAGTGCCCTTTTTTGGTTTTCTTAAACGAGGAGGACCATCTTCACTCAATTATTTCACTACCCCTTTTCCTATTCTATTCATTCATTAATCTAAAGATAATTTAACCCTATCTATTTTAACCTATTAATTTAGGACAATAAAGGGTTTTTATTGTTAACCTTATTTAAATTTGATAGATAGGTGTAAATCCCATGCTTTTAAGCTATATTAATGATACAATAAATGGGCTGATAATATCCTCCCTATAAGTCAAAGTTTATATAGAGCCATCAGAAATTCATTAATCATTAATAATAATGATAAAAGTGCCAGTTAGGCACAGGTCGTGATTAAGTGGACTTAATGATTTTGAGTATTATTTGTTTAATATTTCTCGTGATAAACGGTTATGTGGGATATGTGGCCTGGCGTAGGACTAAGAGTGCAGATGATTACCTGGTGGCAGGGAGGGAAACACACCCCTTTATCATGGCTCTGAGTTATGGGGCCACATTCATCAGCACGGCAGCCATTGTAGGATTTGGGGGTGTTGCTGCCAATTATGGTATGGGAATCCTATGGCTAGTCTTTTTAAACATCCTCATTGGAATATTCATTGCCTTCGTATTCTTTGGGAAACGCACCCGGAAAATGGGTCATAACTTGGGCGCCCTGACCTTCCCAGAGTTTTTATCCCGACGTTTTGACAGTAGATTCATACAATACTTCTCCGGTGCAGTTATCTTTATTGGGATGCCCTTATATGCAGCAGTAGTTCTGGTAGGTATGGCCCGGTTTGTGGAAACAACCCTCCAAATAGATTACAACATAGCCCTGGTGGTAATGGCAGTGATAGTTGCCGCTTATGTTATATTTGGAGGGATCAGGGGTGTAATGTATACCGATGCATTGCAGGGTAGTATAATGTTTTTTGGAACAATATTCCTCCTGATTGCAATTTACTGGATGCTGGGTGGTGTAGTTGATGCAAACCAAGCCCTCACCAATCTGGTGAACGTGGTGCCGGCTAATTCAACTGCCGCCGCCACTGCCACTGGATTCACGGGATGGACAACCATGCCCTCCCTGGGCAGTCCCTTCTGGTGGACACTGGTTTCCAGCCTAATCCTGGGTGTGGGTATTGGGGTGTTATCACAGCCCCAACTGGTGGTCCGTTTCATGACTGTTAAATCCCATCGTGAATTGAACCGGGCAGTATTAATTGGTGGGGTGTTCATATTCGCCATAACCTTCGGTGCCTATGTGGTGGGTTCCCTCTCCAACGTCTATTTTTTCCAAACAACGGGACAAACTGCGGTTCAAGCAGCCGGAGGTAACTTGGACAAGGTTATACCAGCATTTATCGCCGCGGCAATGCCATTATGGTTCACTTACCTCTTCATGGTTGCTCTTTTATCTGCGGCTATGTCCACCCTATCTGCACAGTTCCATGTGCAGGGAACCGCCTTTGGCCGTGATATATACGAGACATTAGTCCGTAAAACTGGCGGATCATCAGTAAGGATGGCCCGGATTGGAATAGTAATAGCAGTGTTAATTGCAGTGATTATGGGATTCATATTACCTTCCAGTATAGTGGCCCTGGGAACTTCTTTATGGTTCGGTATCACTGCCGCAGCATTCCTGGCTATATATGTGGCAGCAATTTACTGGAAAAGGGCTACAAAGGAAGGTGCAATCGCAGGGTTGGTTTCTGGTGCAGCGGTAAGTCTATTCTGGTTGTTGTTCGGCTTTAAAAAAACAGCCGAACCATTGGGAGTTTCCAAAGCTTTAATGGGACAGTCTACTATTATTACATCTGTGCCCTGGCCAACAGTGGATCCAATGATCGTGGCCTTGCCAGTGGCGGTTGTGGCTACAATTGTGGTCAGTCTGCTCACTAAACCCCCTGAAAAGGAATTCATTGATAAATGTTTCCAGGGTGTGGACCGGTTTAAAGGAAAATAACCTGGAATTGGGATGAATAAGTGGGAAACAAGAACAAATTTCTAGAAATTCCTGTAATCCCAATTTAGCCTAAAATTCCCTCCGCAATTCATGTTCCCCACAATTCCAATAAAATCTAATTCTTCCAAATAACTGAGAAGGTGGCTAAATTGAAAATCCGACCTTATTTCGTTGAAAAATCAGATCATGAAAGTTGGGATGAAGTTTTCCAGAATCCAAGACCAATAACTGTGGAGAGCTTTAAAACCGGTTTAGTGGTGATTAACCGTAAAGGCACCATAAACCCGAATCACCCCCGTGCCCCGGTTATGGTTGATGAAGAACTGGAGGTCCCTATCCTGGCCCACTGGGTTCATCATGAAGAAAAGGGCGATTTTCTACTTGATGCCGGACTGGACTCATCCTACTGCAACGACCCGCGTGGGGGGTTAAATGGAAGTGCAGTTGATGAATATCATCAGGATAGGGATGAAAATATAGCTTATCATTTGGTAAAGCACAATATTAACCCCAAGAAGGTTTTTTTAAGCCACTTACACTCTGACCATGCCGCAGGGCTCAGGGAACTTCCCAAAAACATCCCTTATATAACTGGAAAAGGAGAATACCATGAATACCATTCCCAAATCCATGGTGACTTTTTGGAAGGTTTAGATGAGTTATATGAAATTGATTTCACCCATGCTCAGCAAATGCCATATTTAGGTCCCAGTGTAGATTTATTGGGGGATGGATCTTTGTGGGCCATCCATACACCTGGACACACTCCGGGACACAATTCCTTCCTGGTGAATGGATTGGATGGTCCTATATTACTGACCATGGATGCTGCCTTCATCCGTGAGAATCTGGAGACCAGTGTGGCCCCCAGTGATTACACTTGGGATGTGACAATGGCTCAGGAGACACTGGAGAAGATTTTAAGATTTCTTAAAGTGTATCCTCAGGTTAGGGTGGGCCCTGGCCATGAGTTCTTAAAATAGTTTTAAATGGATTTAATGTGTTAATTTTTATTTTTGTTCTGATTATTGCAGTTGTGTAACATTTAATAGTTTTTACATTAATAAAATGGGTAGGAAGTCGGAACAATGAAAATAAGAATGACGGTTAAAGAGGATATGCCTGAGTTAGCATTATTGTATAAGCAGTTTTGGAATGAAGATTCATCTATTGAATTAATGGAAAGTAAGTTTATTGACTTACAGGAGAATCCAAACTATATTTTTTTAAGTGCTTTGGAAGAAAATCAGTTGATTGGGTCAGTTTTAGGAATTATCTGTGAAGAATTGTATGGTGAATGTAAACCCTTTCTGTTAATTGAGGATTTAATCGTTGATCAGAAATATAGGAGAAAAGGTATTGGGAAAGCATTAATGTTCGAGATTGAGAAGATAGCCCTTGAAAATGACTGTTACCAAATTTTATTAATCACTCATAATGATAGAACCGATGCAATTGCTTTTTATGAATCTTTAGGATTTAACCCAGACACACATAAAGGTTTTAAAAAGTCTTTGATACAATAAAAAGGTATTCTAATTAATCTTAAAATTCCTTATTTTATTCTATTCTAGAAAATGCGTAATGCGGACACCTTTGTTCGCAGTGTAGGGTGCGGCTTGGCCACGAGCTTTAAACTTTTTAAAAAGATCTATTATTAAGTACAGTTATTTTTAGAAAAAAATAAGTCATATAATAATTGATCTAAAAACAGATACTTTATGGGGGGCTATGATGGATGTTAAGATCTCAGCTGGACTATTATTGAGTTTTGTTGTAGTGGTAGCTGTTGTGATCGTTTTGCTTTTCAATCCTCTAAATTTTGATACCTCACCAGTTAGTAATGGACTGGGTGGCACGGTTAACCAAATTGATAACAACAATACAAATACTAATGGGAGTTTTCCTTCTCATTTGTCCACGGTTAATGCGCTTTTCATTTCATCTTCACAGGAGGCCTTAGTAGCAACAAACCCCGCACTGCCATTTACTCCTTCTTATCTGGATACCATTTTAGCCAAGTTTGATATTTACGTGCAGAAGTTTTTCAGCGAGAACCTAATTCCAGCATCTGCCATAGTTATAGTAAAAGATGGGGCAATAATTTACCAAAAATGTCTGGGAGTAAAAGAGTATGGGACTCAAGATGCTGTAAATGAAGACACGTTATTTCAGATTGGATCATGCAGTAAGGCCTTTACCTCAGCAAATATCGCTCAGCTTGTTGATTTAGGTATTATGCGCTGGAATGACACTGTAAGGAGTTATTTCACTCCCGAAGAATTCCAGTTATACAACACTACAATTTCTGATGAAATCACCATCAGGGACTTGTTATGTCATTGCAGTGGTCTACCTGCCAGTTCTGGTGATCAATTATGGATGTATTTTAATTACACATATCCTGATTATCTATACAGGATGGGTTATTTAGAAAATAACACAGTCTTCAGAAGCACTTTTCAGTATCATAATATTATGTATTGCCTTGCAGGGGAGTGTGCATATCGTGCTGCGAAAAATGCTAGTTTAGGGTACAGTTCCTGGCAGGAAATGATAAAAGAAATGATTTTCAAACCCATAAGGATGAATAGTGCCACTGCAGACTTCAATGAGTTTTCAAATTCCTCTAACCGTGTGCATACCTATGTAAATATAAATGGAACAATAACTGAGTGGGGTCCTTTAAATGTTGAAGAAATTAAAGGTGCGGGTTCTATTGCTTTTTCCATTAGTGATATGGCTAAATGGCTTGAATTACAGCTTGAAAATGGGAATTTTAATGGCTTGCAAGTCGTATCTAGTGAAGAGTTAACCAAAACAAAAACACCCCAGATTCAAATGGATAGTACCAATTGGTATGGTTTTGGTTGGGCAATCACCTCTAATGGGATTATAACTCATTCCGGAAACGTTCCACCGTCTAAAACTTTGATATCATTGGATTCTGTTAATAATTTAGGTTTTGCAGTGGTATCAAATGAAGATACTTATGGAATAGCATTTAATAAAGCATTATATCTATTTTTTAATAACTTATATCAATCTGGCCAAGTTAACGAGACCATTTGGACGGAACTTAGGGATAGTGCTTCTGAGACCACCAAAGACACTACTGGTAAACTGCCAGATCCACCATCACCTCCTGAACCAGCCAACAGTTTAAGCACCTATGTGGGTATTTATGCTAATACTTTCTATGGTAATGTAAATGTAACATCCCGTGCGGGTAAGCTAATTTTATTTATGGGTAACAGCACTGAACCTGCAAATTTAGAACATTGGAATGGGGATGTGTTTAAAATTGCAGATAACCCCTTTTCGCGTAATACAGCTGTGAATTTCACTGCAATAAATAGTAGTGGAATAGCACAACAAGTTAAAGTGGACTATCTTGAAACTGGTTATGGGGTGAATGGTACTTTTAATCGTACGAGCTAGCTGAATAAAGGATTAATGTAGAAAATTTTACAAGATATTTTGGTTTAATTTAAAAACTAGAAAAGGTGGGAAGTTCCCAGTAAAGTCTATATTAATCTTAAAAACATTAGACAACAAACACTTAAAATCCCATTTTTTGTATTCTATTCCAGAATGCGTTATGCGGACACCTTTGTCTGCAGTGAAGGGTTGATCCAAGTCATATGGTCTTAGAACAGGATAAAGGGATATATTATAATATTTCTTGTAAAAACCGCTGATTTATAATTGTTTATTTATAGTTTTTTTTTTTTATTTGTTATAATGGTTATAAACCATTTATTCAATTCAACAAGATATTAATATTTACTTTTCATTAACCGCCAAGTTTATCATTTTCCAAACTCTAGACTTTAAAAGTACCAGTACAAATACTGCTAAAATCGCAATTCCAATAACAGAGCCCAGTATAAGATTATCAGAATTGGCAATGAATGATGTTGCCACGGGAGCAGTTTTATTGTTAATTAAATGTAGTATTACTGCAATCCAAATGCTTCCAGTCTTTAAAACAGCGTAACTAAAAATAGTGCCCAGTACAATGCAATAAAGAATCATTAATACATTTCCAAGGATAGGGTATCCCGGATAATTATGTCCCAACACTATGAGCACACTGTGCCATAATCCCCATATGATACCAAGCATTAAAACGCCCTTATAACCACCTAAAAGTGGAAATAGCCTGTCTTGAAGGTAAAATCTCCACCCGTATTCTTCTCCAAAATAGGAGGGCCATAATATGAAGAAAAACAAAATTAAACTGGGTATCCATGTGTTAAAGAACATGTAAAGGTTAAATTCTGTGGCTGGAGAGCCTAATCCGGAAATATAATAAAGAATAGGGGTTAAAATGAGTATTGCAGAAAAAATGAGTGGTAAAAAAATGTAATATTTAATATTTTTTCCAAAGTATAATTTTGAGAGTTTTAAGCCATTTCTCCATTTCTTTTTCAAATTCAGCACGATTAGAGTTAAAATTCCTAAAACACCAACAATACCCGAAAGGAGAGGTTTATCCATTATGCTCCCTATAATTGGAGGGAAAAAGCTTTCAAAAAGGAATAGAACTACATATACCAGGAAAAATGTGAATATAATTTTTGTTTCTGTAGTCAGGGCATGGGATTTGAAGTAAGCCATACAGAATATGGCAACTATAGCTGGCAGGAACATGGAAGCTGAAAGTGCCACACCCCACAATGGGGATGTATAAGATAAAGGACCTGCAATGGTATAAATACCTAATTGGAGAATATAAGTGGCTGCAAAAGTGATAATCAAAAACGTATGATAATTTCTATTTACTTTGTTTTTTAGTTTAAGTTTTAATTTTGTATTGGTTTTTTTGAGGTTTTCTTTGGGGTTTTTGGTTAGTTTTGTGTATTGTTGTATTTTTTTCATGATTATTGTGGGTTATTTGATGATAGCGTTCGCTAGTAAGTCTGATTTATAGGTTAGGGTGTTTAGTTGTAGTAGGTTGTAGCTGAAACAGTTGAATATGTTTCGTGTGTGGTTTCGGAGGATGTTTGTGAGTCGTGTGTGTCCGGAGTGGAATATGGTTTTGATTACGGCGTATGGGCGTTCTCCTGGTGATCTTTTGCGTGATATTCTTTTATTTCTCATTTTGTCATGTATTTTTAGTGGATGGCCGCGTGTTGCGCGGTTCATGGTGGCGTTGTGTCCTTTGCATTGCCCTCCAAAGTATCCACGGTCACGATACATGATTTCACCTTGTTGGGATAAGTCAATTTGACTATCATGCACTTTAGCAGTTGTTGTTTCGAGTTCACGTATCAATTCATATTCCATGTCCATTTTTGTGTGTAGTTTGTATCCGAAACTGGATTTTTTGCCTTTTTTGGCCCAGGTTCCATCTTTGCTGCGGCGAGTTTTAGCACGGGGTCCACGTGGTTCGTCAACCTTTTTATGACCTGGATCAGCTGTTATAAATGTTGCATCCTGAATAACGCCTTCTTTAACCTTTAAACCTTTACTGTTAATTTGTCGTTGTAATTCTTCCCATATTTCCTTGTCTTTACCAGTATGACTCAATCTTTCTCTAAAAGACCAGACCGTTGCACGGTCTGGTATATCATCTGGAAATCCTAAGAACTTTCTGAAAGAAATACGGTCCGTGGCCTGCCTTTCAAGTTCTGGATCAGATAAACCGTACCATGATTGTAAAACCAACATTTTAATCATGACTACTTCATCATTGTTGGGCCTACCACCACGTTCTGTTCGATTGTCATACATTTCCCTGATGATCGGCCTGAAAATCTCCCATTCAATCAAAGGTTCAACTTCAGCCAACTTATCACCCAACCGTTCAACACGAGCATACTCCTTGTTCAAGAGATAATCATCAAACGACTTCATAGTATTCTTATACTCCTAATACGATATAAAAATATCGTAAATTCCATAAACACCCACCAAACATGATAAAAAACCATCCACAAAACATTAAAACCAAAAAATCAAAAAGGTTTATAGAAATTCTCGTATATAATTCTTTTTTAAGTTGTCCCCTTTCTAAAACTGCCTCAGTCAAAAAAACATGCCCCCTACATCAATATCCAAAAGTTATCTGGTATTTTATTTTTAATTTAATATTAATTTAACGAATAAATGGATAATAATATGTTGTCAGGTTTGAGGGGCAAAGTGTATCTTTTTTTTAAAACAATTATAAGATTAAATTTAGTTATTGAATACCATTCGCGGACAAAATAATATGGACGTAGGATGGATGCTGGTTAAGGTTTTAAGAGGATATTATTGATTAATTTTAGTTTTAAGGTTATTTAGTTTAATCTGGACATCTTGTTCTGTATGGAGTATGGTAAGAGCTCTTAAAATAGTTTAAAGGTTTAAAATTAGGTCCTGTGTCTATTCCCAATTTTTTGATTAAAACTAAATAATAGTCCTAACATATACTAATGTAGTTGGTTCATGTGTCTGATATTAAAATTGTTCTGGTAGATGGAAACGTAGAAGCGATGGATATTAAGGGTAAATTGGAATCTCTTGGTTATGAGGTTCCTTGTGTTGTTTCCACTGGTGAAGAAGCAATTAAAAAGGTTTTGGACATCAAACCGGATCTTGTTTTAATGGATATTGATCTCAACGGGGATATGGGTGGTATTGAAGTAGCTTCAAAGATTAAAGAGATCAATGTACCTCTTATTTTTCAAACCAAAGAATTAGATGATTCAAAAGCTAAAAAAGTAATGGGAATTCGGCCATATGGGGTTTTAATTAAACCATATGAGGAAATTGAGCTCCAATCAACACTGGAAATGGCTTTTTACAAAATAAAGGCTGAAAATGAGCTTAGATGGAATGAGAATCGTCTGAAAACGGGTATGGACATGGCTGACATGGTTTATTGGGAGTACAACACTGAAAAAGATCTCTTCACCTTTGATGATCAGTTTTTCGCCCTTTACGGTACTAGTGCTGATGAAATGGGTGGAAACACAATGTCTGCCCAGGAATATGTGGAACGTTTTGTTGATCCCAGTGCCTATGAATTTATGGAAAATGAGCTTAAAAAAACCTTTGAAGCAGATGATCCTAATTTTTCCAGTACCGGTCATCACTGGATGAAGCGTGCCGATGGAGAAAAAAGATACATTGTGGTG
>SWCH01001464.1_pt1 | contig 13829 bp, 12 predicted proteins | sample 4690051 | NCBI WGS metagenome assembly SWCH01 (sample SAMN10267282, study PRJNA491770) | bioreactor metagenome | isolation source: DHS bioreactor inoculated with | place: Japan: off Shimokita Peninsula | reverse complement strand
AATTTTAATATCTGCTATTTTTTCTATAATTACAACATTTTTTAAACCCAAATCAATAATTGAAAATAAATTGTTAAGTAAGCTTTTTATAACTAGCAATTTTTACTTAATTTTTAGAATTATTGGTGCTATAGTAGCTATTTTAGTAGTTACAAAATCAGGTCCCGAATTTATAATTTCTGGCGACACTGGTGGAACTATGATGTCTTTACTTGCTACACTTATAGCATGGTTTTTTGCAGCATCATTTTTAATTCCACTACTGATGGATTATGGTGCTATGGATTATACTGGAACCATTATAAGAAATTTTACTAAACCATTATTTAAACTTCCAGGTAGATCTGCTATAGATTTAGTTGCTTCGTGGGTAGGTAATTGTAATGTAGGCGTTGTATTAACTTCTACTCAGTATGAGCAAGGATACTACACTGGTAGAGAGGCTATAACTATTGCTACATGCTTTTCAGCTGTTTCTCTTCCATTTTGCCTCGTTATAGCAGCAATGCTAAAAGTAGACCACTTATTTATACCATTTTATATTATATTAGCTATTACAGGAATATTGAGCGTTATTATTATGACAAGAATTCCTCCACTAAGTAAATATTCAAATGAATATTATGCTAAAGTAGGTAAACAAATAAATGAAGAAGAACCTGAAGGCATGACTAAATCTCAGTGGGCATTACAACTTGCAGTTTCAAAAGCTGAAACAGCACCTGGATTAAGCGGAACATTATATAAAGGTGTAGATATGTTTCTTGGAATTATATTTGCTCTTACACCATTAGTTATGTCGTTTGGTACTATTGCATTAATTTTAGCAACATATACACCAATATTTGATTGGTTGTCACTTCCATTTGGATATTACCTTCAATTACTGGGACTAGAAGAAGCATTTGCTGCTGCACCTGCTACAATAGTTGGATTTGCAGACATGTTTATACCTGCAATATTAGCAGCTAATATTGTGTCCTTAAAAACTAGATTTGTTATTGGTATACTTTCATTAGTTCAGATTATATATATGACTGAGGTTGGAACGCTTATAATAACATCTAAAATGCCAATAGATTTTAAAGGACTTCTAATTATATTTTTAGAAAAAACAATTATCGCATTACCAATTATTATTTTATTAACTAATTTATTTGGTATAGCATAAAAAATAAATTGAATTATACGGACACCAAGAGGAAGTTGCACTAGATATTAAGCACAACTTCCTCTTAATTTTGCATTATTGTATTAACATATTCCTATTAATTTTATTTAAATGTAAAAAAATGCATTTTGAAGCTTCGTCAGGATCATGTTTTTCAATAGCCTTAATAATATTTAAATGCTCTTCATACAGACTATCTATTGAGTCTTCTCTGCTAAAAGTCATGCCCAAAGTTTTGCTTATAAAATTATCAAATAAATATGATGTGCTTTCTAGTAAATTATTAATTAAAGTATTTTTACATATTTTAGCTATCTCATAATGAAACTCTTTGTCATAATGGGATTTAAGTTCTATAGTTTCTGCATTAACTAAGCTATCATATAGCCCGTACAATCTTTGAATATCATCTTCATTTGCATGTATGGCAGCCTGACTAACTGTATAATTTTCTAACAAGTGTCTAAGTTCAAGAATATCCTCTATATTTCCATTAGACAACTTAAACGAAAGAGAAAGAGGTTTGAAAAAGCTGTTTTCAGTATTATTGACAATAAAATTGCCTTGACCATGTCGACTTTCAATCAACCCTATAATTTCAAGTGCCTTTAGTGCTTCCCGAAGAGCAGGTCGGCCAATATTTAAAGTTTGTGTCAATTCTCTCTCTGGCGGAAGTTTATCACCGTTTTTCAGTTCTCCTCTCATAATCATATCTTGAATTTGCTCAATAACCACTTGCGATATTTTTTTATTTTCTATCGTTTCAAACATAAGTTCTCCTTAAACAAAACACAGTTTATATTACATATATTTTACAACAAAAAAATCAATTATTCAATGCATAAATATTTTATTAGTATTTATTATACAATTATTAATCATTTATATAACGATTTCCCTTGCATTAAAAATAATCATATGTTATAATATTTTTGTGGTAAGACCTCTATACCTTAATGTTAATTAAAATTTAATATAAATAAAAAATCACTAAAACAAGGAGTAAATAAATGGATATACTTGTTCTTATTAAAGAAGTTCCTGATATGCAAAAAGTAAAGTTTGATAGTGAAAAAGGCGTAGTTAACAGATCTTCTGCTGAGTCCGAAATAAATCCTTTTGATATGAATGCACTTCAGACTGCAATTGACTTAAAAAACAAATATAATGCAACAGTAACTGTTCTAACAATGGGACCTCCTAGTGCAGAAAGGTCCTTAAGAGATGCATATGCAAGGGGTTGTGACCATTTAGCTTTAATGACTGATAGGAAATTTGGCGGTTCTGATACCTATGCAACAGCTAAAACTTTAGCATCAGGTATTAAATATTTAGAAAAATACGATTTAATTATTTGTGGCGAAAAATCTGTAGATGGAGACACTGCCCAAGTAGGAGCAGAAGTAGCTGAATTTTTGGATATACCTCATTCATACTATGTTGAAAATATAAACAATATAAATGAAACAGAAGTAGAAGTTGTTGTTGAAAGTTTATTTTCATGCAAGCAAATAAGAAAAATGAAGCTCCCAGCTTTAATTGGAGTAACGAAAAATATAAATATACCAAAATTACCAACAGTAAACAGAAAATTAGAATCTCTAGAAGTTGATGTAAAAAAACTTTCTTTAGATGATTTATCTGAATATATTAGTGAAGTAGACACTGGTTTCAAAGGTTCTCCAACTAAGGTTTCAAAAATTATTATTCCTCATCCCTTAGAGAGAACAAGTCAAATCTTCAAAGATGATTATATTTCTTTTAAAGAGGCTATTAAAAAAGAAATTAAAAAGAATAATATAGGGATGTGAAATCATGAATAAACACAAAGGAATTTTAGTAATTGCTGAACAAAATAACAATGTTATACACAAGGTAAGTTATGAACTTTTAAATAAAGCAAAAGAGTTAGCACAATCACTTAATGTCCCATTAAACTGCTTATTGCTAGGTAGTGATGGAGTTAATGCTAATGAACTTAATTACAGAGGTGCCGATACTGTATTCTTTATGAAATCAGAAATTTTTTTAGTTGCAGAGGAATACCTCTATAAACAAAATATTGTAAAATTCATAAATGAAAACAACCCTGAAATAGTTCTTATTGGTGCAACGAATTTTGGCAGGTCGTTAGCACCTAGAATAGCAGCAGCTTTAAAAACTGGGCTCACTGCTGATTGTACTAACTTAAAAATAGATGAAGACGGTCGTTTAATTCAGATCAGACCTGCATTCAGTGATAATATACTAGCATATATTAAAACTGCTCACTATCCACAAATGGCAACAATTCGATATAAAGAATTTTCAGAGGCTGAAAGAGATTTAAATAGAGAAATAAACATAATTGAACTTCAACCATATTTTCACAATTACAATAAGACTACTGTAATTAAAACATTAAATGATAATGATGTAAATATTACAGAAGCTGAAATAGTAGTTGCTGCCGGCAGAGGTATAAAGAAAAAAGAAGATTTAAAGATGATTGAAACTTTAGCTCAAAAACTAGGTGGAGTAATGGGTGTTTCTAGAGCGCTTGTTGATGCAGGAATGGTAAATAGCTCTTATCAAGTAGGCTATAGCGGAAACAGAGTGAAGCCTAAAATCTATATTGCATGTGGAATTTCCGGAGCTCCTCAGCATTTGGCGGGTATGAAGGAATCAGAATTAATAATAGCCATAAACTCAGACCCTTCTGCACCAATTTTTTCTATAGCTGATTTTGGATATGTAGGAGATATATATGAAATAATTCCTAATCTCATAAGAGATTTAGACTAGGAGGGTTATATGAATAGTATTATTAAAGATAATTTAGTTAATATTGTAGGAGAAGATTTTGTAATAACTAATATTTCACAAAAAACATCATATTTATATGATGAAATTGAGCATATTATGAGACCTAAAGCAAACGAAAATTCTATAGTTGTAAAACCCAAAAACAGTGATGAAATATCGAAAATAATGAAATATGCAAATGAAATTAACATACCAGTAGTAGTTCGTGGAGGAGGTACAGGGCTTTGTGGTGCATGTATTCCAACAAAGGAAAGCATTATATTGTCTACTGAAAGGCTGAAGAAAATTGTTGAAATTGATGAGGATAATATGGTTGCAGTCCTTGAAGCCGGAGTTACATTGTTTGAACTTTTAGAAGAATTGGATAAGCATGAAGGAGTGGGTTTTCCTGTTCATCCAGGAGATGAGGGTGCTCAAATGGGCGGTATGGTTGCCACTAATGCCGGTGGAGCACGAGCAGTAAAGCACGGAGTAATGAGAAAGCATATTCAAGGTATGGAGATTGTTCTTCCTAATGGTGAAATCTTGGAATTGGGCGGAAAACTTATAAAAAATAATGCAGGATATAATTTAATGCAACTAATAATAGGCAGTGAAGGAACACTTGCAATTGTGACAAAAATTATTCTTAAAATATATCCTAAAGATAAATATTCGGCTACAATAATAGCTCCATTTGAACATTTTAATGATGCTTCAAAGTCGGTAATGGAAATACTAAAAAGCGGTGTTACACCTCTTGCAGTTGAATATCAAGATAAACATTTATTTGTTGAAACAGCAAAGATGCTGGGAACAGAGTGGCAAGCAAAACAAGGTAATGCTGATTTAATGATTATAATTTCTGAAAAAACTGAGGATTTACTTTATGCAACATGTAAACAAATAAATGATATATGCGAAAAAAACAATTCGTATGAAACTTTGTTTGCTGGAAAAAAAGACGAGCAAGATGAACTATTGCTAATCAGGAGTCAACATTATGAATATATAAAAGACATAATAGGTCATTCATTTGATACTGCCGTACCTGTAGCAAGTATACCAGCATACATGAAAGAACTTAAAGACCTTGCAAAAGAGTACAATACATTTACAAATATAATATCTCATATAGCCGATGGTAATATTCACAGTGACATAGTTTTGGTTGATGGTAAAATGCCTCCATATGCAGAGGAATTAAAAAATAAAATATTCGAAACTTGTTTTAAATACAATGGAACAATAACCGGTGAACATGGTATAGGAAAATTAAGAATAGATGACTTAAAACTTCAAAAATCAGAAACTGAATTAAATCTAATGAAGGGTATAAAAAAAGTATTTGACCCTAATAATATATTGAATCCTGGAACTGTTTTAGATATGTAGTATATATAAAGGACAGCATAATTTTATTTTTAGATGCTGTCCTTTATAATTACTTTAAATTATCATTTATTATACTATTTATATATTAACATTTTTATCTGGTAATCTATCATCATAGAAAACTTTAAATTCAGGGTCAACTGTCCCCACTCCTAAATATCTAGCCTTGTAATCTTTAAGCAAATCTTTAAACTTAGGCGTAAGAATCATCAATGCAATTATGTTCGCAAATATTGGAAGAGCTGTAGATGCATCTGAGAAAATCCAAACCGTTGCACCAGGGAATTCATAATAAACTGCAATCATAACCATTATTAAACTAGGAATTGGATATGTCCATTTATAGAAAGACAATATTCTGTCTTTCTTTGATGTATTGCCTATCAAATAACGTATAACAACTTCTATTTGAGCATATACACCACTTGATGTTGTAACACCGAATAAAAATACTCCTAATGCTAAAACTACCCTACCTGACCTTCCAATTCCTAACTCGAAGGCACTTAAAGTCAATGTTGCTCCATCTAAACCATTTGACCATGCTCCAGTTATTATAATAACTATAGCAGTTATGCTACAAACTATAAATGTATCTACAAATACTTCAAATATGCCCATTAACCCTTGTTTAATAGGATGGTCTACTTTAGCGGAAGCATGAATCATAGGAGCAGAACCCCATCCAGCTTCATTACTGAAAACAGACCTTGACATTCCAAGCTTAATCGCTTGCGAAAACGTTGCCCCTACAAATCCTCCAAATGCTGCAGAACCTGTGAATGCACTTCCAAATATTAATCCAAACACACCTGGAAGAAGTGCTACATTTTTAAATATAATGAATAACCCTCCAACCAAATAGAAAATACACATGAAAGGAACAATCTTTGCGGCAATTCTACCTAAAGAAGACAATCCTCCGCTAATCATCAAATATAATACAATTGTATACACAACAGCTACTGCAACCATTCCAAAATTAAAGGTGTTTGCAACAGCTTCCGATACAGTATATGTTTGTATATTGATAAAATAACCCTGTAAAAATCCAAATGCAAATATAAAGCTCAATACCTTTGCTGCCATAGGAAATTTCTTTTCTTTTCCTATTCCCTTTTTCATATAGTAGTTTGGTCCGCCATACGCTTCATTATTCTCGTCTTTTGAACGGTAGTATACAGCTAATGTTATCTCTACCATTTTAATTATTAGTCCAAATATTGCGGCAATCCACATCCAAAAAATCGCCCCAGGCCCTCCTATTGCAATAGCAGTTGCTACACCACCAATATTACCAACACCAATAGTCGTTCCTAATGCCATGCTCACAGCCTCTAATGGAGATAAGACACCGGCCTCCTTAATTTCTGATTTATCTTTTCTAAAAATATTACTAACGGCAAACTTCATAGCATGTTTAAATCCTGTAAATTAAAAAAATCCAGTACTAATGGTAATAAAAAAACCAATCCCAAGTATTATTACAACAAGCGGTAATCCCCATAAATAATCATATACTATAATCGACGCTATATCTGTAACTGACATATTTCTACCTCCATTATTTTTTTTATTTTCGTATAAATATTAACTAAAACCTAAGTGATAAACAGCTTAATCCACCATCTAATTTCCTATATTCAGACGTATCAACGATAATAACTTTATAACCTGCATCTTTAATAGATTTTTCTACGGTTGGATAGCCTTCTGGAACTATAACATAATCATTTACCCAAATACAATTTGCTGCATAGGCTTCATTTTCTGGAATTATAATTTTATTGAAAGATTTGAAATCTTCTTTTTCTATAAATTCACCTGAAACCAGCATGTTATTGTTTTCTATATAATTTACTCCTGTTTTTAAATGTAAAACCTTCTCTAAAGGAACTTCAGAACCTGATAATCCATGTCTCTCTAATATTTCAATAAACTGTCTAATTCCTTCTTTATTAGTTCTTGCAGAAAGACCAGCATAGAAATGATCTCCTACCATCATTATATCCCCGCCTTCTAATGTTCCCGGGTCCTTTATATATTCAATTTTGTCCTCTGGATAGAACTTTTTAATTGTTTCTACCATATATCCAGATTCTCTCTTACGAGTTGCAGCACCAGGATTTGATATTATAGCACAGTTTTTTGTCAATACTGCTGTATCCTCTACAAAACAAGAATCTGGAAATTCTTCTAGCGCTTCTAAAACAGTTACTTCTACACCGCATTTTTTAAGCGCATCAATATAGTTATCATGTTGTTTTAAAGCTAAATTAAAATCTGGCTTTCCTAATTTTGGCGCTGATGTTATTCCTTCTGTCAATGATTTTCCTGGCCTTCTCACTATTACATTTTTAAACATTTTTTTGTCCTCCTATTATTTTGTTTGGGCTAGCAGAATCGCCTGCCCATATGTTTTATTTTGTTCGGGCTGACAGAATCGCCTGCCCATACATTTCTTTATTTTGTGATTTGCACAAAACTATTGATATTGCTTTATTTATAATTTTAGGGGTCCTTTCATATAAATCTTCAACAGATACTCTTTCTGTTAACTTATGAAAATCCTTACCCCATGGACCTATGTTTATGCAAGGCATTGATATTCTAGTAATTTCATCAACTGGAATATTATAAAACTTACCAAACAACGGCATTGAAGATTCTAGTGCTTCTATAACACCTTCACCACTCATTATGCTTGAATAGCTCAAATCAGATATACCTGTATAAAAATATTCGCTTGTATATGTCTGATTAAATTCTTCTTCTGTAAAATCATTTAATAATTTACTTATATTTTTTATAGATACATCCAAATTGTCAAAATATAAATTTGTTACATTAGGATAGTATGGTGGAATTAAACCATATACAACTCTTGGGGAAATATCATCTATATATCCATAAATAAACTCTACAAGTTCAAAATTGCTCTCAATAATTGAAATTTCATTTTTATTTAGTCTTGACTCTAACTGCTCTAATTTACTGCTATAATCTTTTTCAAACTTCTCACCATATGAATTTTTAGCTTCAACATATAGTTCTAAGAAATTTACGACTTTAGTTTTCCAAGGTAATTTTTTTTGATGCTGATTTGTGGCTATAGTAAATCTACTATAATTATTGTTCATATTTTCTAATACTTCTTCAAAAGATTCTTCGCAAATTTTTTTTATCTTTTTTAATGCATCTTGTGGATTTTGATTAAGTGTTAAAAAGCTGAAACAACCTTTTGTGCTAAGTGGCATGGAAACATCATACTGCTCTTTTCCATCTCTTAAATAAAGCCAAGTAGGTGGTGGTGCAGCTTCATTACCAACAACATCACTCAAATCCATGTTTAGTTCTGTCTTTTTTACTATAGAGCTTAAAATATTTAATGGATTTAAACCTTCAAAAACTTTTCCCGCATGTGCTAACACTCCACGAACATAAATGAATGGCATAATTTTCCCTACTGAACCCTCTGAAAAAATACCTTCTGTGAAATCTTTGCGCTGGTGAGGTTCGGAATTAATCATTAGTTTATAATTAAATCCATAATTTATTTTAAATTTATCTAACAGTTTCACCGCAGAACGCATTCCGGCAGAAAGATTTTCCTCATCAGGTACAGCGATTAAAATTAGGTTCCCACTAAAATTATTTATTTCACTGTATTTTTTCATTAGAGCCATTTGGATAGAACCTCCGCCCTTCATATCACAAATACCTCTGCCAAATAAAAATGTATTTTCATCTAAATCTTTTTGAACATCTTTATTTAATGTTTTCTTTATTTTCATCAATTCATTTTTTAACTCTTCAGGAGAAAAAGCGAATTCTTTTAATAGCTTAAAATCTTCAATTGATACAATGTCATAGTGATGAATTAGAACTACCGTATCTTCACCCTTTCCCTTAAGCACTGCATAGCATACCGAACGATTTAATGAATCTCCTTCAATTGGATAAGTTCCATATGAATTGGGTTTATCTCTAAAATACTCAATATTTGAAAAATAATTTACAAAAAACTTTTCAACCTCTTTTTCTTTTAGAGTATTTGAATAACTTTCTACTTTTATATAAGACTTCAAAATTTTCTCAATATCTTTTTTTATGCCATTTAATAATGTATTATTACTATTATTCATCTCTATTGACACCTTCTATTTATACTCTAGTTATAGGGCATGTCAAGCATGTTGGCCCACCTGTTCCTCTAAATGACATTTCATGCCCTTGATATGAATAAACTGTACAACCTTCATCCATTAGTTTCTGTTTAATTTCGGAATTTCCATCTAATAACAAGCAAATTCCAGGTGCTAATGCTAAAACATTTGAGCCCAAATAATCATACTCTTTGTCATTTACTTCGATTAACTTAATATTTCTTTCCATTAATAACTCCCTGAAAAAAACAGGCATATATTTTGAATATACAACTGCTAAATCATTAGAAACCATACTTATGATGCTCATTAAATGCAAGCAAGCATCTTCCCCATCTCCGTGAGGCATAGGAACAACTATAACTTCATCAACTATATCTTTTACTAACTCCTTGAATTGACGAATACCTTCATCATTTGTACGATAACCTCTGCCAATTGCAACTGTTTTCTCATCAAGCCAAACAACATCTCCACCTTCCATTTTACCAGGGCTCTTTATATATCCTAAAGTTGGCACTCCTATGTCTTTTAAAAATTCTTCTGTAGCCATAAATTCTTTACTTCTTAGTTCTTTACCCATAGGGAAATATATGGCACCTTTTGATGTTATTTTTAAAGGATCATGCGTATAAATAGAATCAAGACCAGCTCTGTCATCTTGAGGCAAATAATATACATTTTCTACGTTTTCTTTTATTATTTTTTCAAAAGTTTCATATTCAACTAGCGTTTTTTCATAGTCAGGGCAACCAAAATAGCAAAACTTCTCATAGTTACTATTCAAATTATTCTGGCTGACAAACGCTTGCTGTGGACGCTTAATTAAAATAGATTCAATTTTTTTTACCATTGACTGACATCCGTACTTCATTATAAAACCTCCAAATGAGTTAATTAAATTATTGTATTTTGTATACAATATATTTTATATTAAATACATTGTATATGTAAAGTAATAAAAATGCAAGTGTTATTTTTTTAACTTTTAACCTAAATATTATTCACTAAATATATAATATACAATATTTTATTGAAAATTTGAGTTCGAGGTGTTATTATATAATTGTAATATGTATAAAATTATAACTTACAAACAAAAGGAGAATATAAATGGAAGTTTACATGTCACTTAAAGATCATGTATATAACTATATATCGGAAAAAATTAATGACGGATCTTTAAAGCCGGATGATAAAATTAACGAACAACAAATTAGTGATGCATTAGGTATCAGTAGAACTCCTATACGTGAAGCATTGATACAACTAGCTTCTGATGGATTTTTAGAAAATACTCCTAGGAGAGGTTTTAGAGTTAAGTTTCTAGATGTTAAAAAAGCACAAGATTTATATGAAATTATTGGGATGTTAGATGGAAAATTAGCTTATAATGTAGTTGATTTAATTACAGACAAAGATATAGATCGTATGAAATCATTAGCTGATGCAATGGATACAGCTATTGACCAAGGTCAAGGAACTAAATATTATGAACTACAGGTACAGTTTCATGATGTATATTTAAACTTAAATGATAACGAAACAATGATTTCCCTTTTAAATCAACTTAAAAATAGTTTTTTGAGGAAATATTATATCTTTGAAAATCCCAATAATGAAATTGAAGTGTTAAGAGAAACCAATCTCCAACATCATGAAATTATTAAGCTTTTTCAGAAAAAAGACAAAGAGGCTTTAGAACGTTATATAAAAGATGTTCACTGGGATAAAGACAAAGCTATGTTTGACTCTTTGCAAGCATAAATTTAAATGAGCAGCTTAATTTTAAGCTACTCATTATTTTAAATAAAATATTTATTATTGTATTAATCTATTGCTATAACAGCACCCGCATAAGTATCTGCTATATATTTTTTTACCTTATCACTTTTTAAAGCTTCTATTAACGCTTTGATGTCTTCTCTATTTTCATCGCCTTCTTTTACACATAAAATATTAGCATATGTTTGTGCAGCTTCTGAATCCTGTTCTTCTTTTGCAACTGAATCTGTTTCTACGTTAAATCCAGCATCAAGTGCATAATTACCATTCAATACAACGAAATCAACTTCTGGAACAACTCTTGAAACTTGCGCTGCTTCAAGTTCTACTATGTCTATATTGTGTTGATTTTCTATTATATCATTTTTTGTAGCTTGTAGTCCTGCACCCTCTTTTATTTTAATTAGTCCGTTAGTTTCTAATAGCAATAATGCTCTTGCTTCATTTGTTGTATCATTTGGAACTGCAATAGATGCTCCATCTGGAATATTTGATAAATCATTTGATTTCCCAGGATATATTGCAAGTGGCTCATAGTGTATAGATGCAACAGAAACTATATGTGTACCCTTTTCTTTATTAAAATCATCTAAATATGGTTGGTGTTGAAAAAAGTTAGCATCAACATCTTTGCTTTCTAGTACTAAATTAGGTTGAACATAATCTGAAAATTCAGTTATTTCTAACTCATATCCCTGTGCAGCTAAATCAGGAACTATTTGTTCTAAAATTTCAGCATGAGGTGTTGGTGATGCTGCAACTATAATTTTACCTTTGCTTTCCGTTTCTTTATCGTCATTATTTGTTATATCCTCTTTGCCCTTATTGCTGCATCCTACAAATGCTCCAAATGCTAATGATACTACCAATACTCCTAATAATACTTTTTTAATATTTCTTTTCATTTTCTTCTCCTATCTGATGACTCTTTTGTCAGTTTTTTTTGCGATTCTCATTCCTATTTCTTGTAGAACTTGTACTAATATAACTAAAAGCACTACTGTTATCAGCATTATATCTGTCTGATACCTGTAATATCCATATCTTATTGCAATGTCACCTAGTCCTCCACCTCCTACAACTCCTGCCATGGCAGAGTAGCTTAATATCGTACCTATTGCTATTGTACTTCCCACAATCAATGAAGTTTTAGCCTCTGGAATCAAAACTTTAAAAATAATTGTATTTAATGAAGCTCCCATACTTTGTGCGGCTTCAATAACTCCCTTATCTACTTCTTGCAGCGAAGATTCAATTAGTCTTGCCACAAATGGTGTTGATGCAATCACAAGCGGTACTATTGTTGCTGTCGAACCATAGCTTTTTCCAGCTATAAATTTAGTTATTGGAATCACCGCTATTAATAAAATTAAGAATGGCACTGAACGTCCAATATTAACTATTACATCTAAAATTCTATTTACCGCTTCCTTTGGATTTAACCCTTCCTTTTTTGTTATTACAAGTGCTATCCCTATTGGAAAAGCAAATAAATATGCAAAGAATGCTGAAAAAAATGTCATATAAAGAGTTTCTAAAGTACCTATAGCTAACATCCTAATTGTCTCACTTGTTAACATAATCTTTCAGCTCCTCTACAACAATTTTTTTATCGCTTAGATAGTTAATGATTTTATCTGCAATTAAATTATCTTCCGGCAACTGAAGTACCATTTGACCAAATGCATGTCCATTTATATCTTGTGTATCTGCAAAAAGTATATTAACCTGCGCTCTGCATTCTAATACCATATTTGCTATAACCGGCTCATATGAAGATTTACCATCAAATACAATTCTTATGCACCTTTTCCCATTCATTTCTACTACAGCGCTGTTGTTATGATAAACTAGTTTTTTTGCTGCATCAGTTTTAGGATGTGAGAAAATGTCCTCGACAGCACCATGCTCTACTAAGCTTCCATCATCTATAATTGCTACAGAATCACATATTTCTTCAACTACTGACATCTCATGAGTAATTATCACAATTGTGATTCCCAGCTTTTTATTTATTTCTTTCAGCAATGATAAAATTGAGCGAGTTGTAGTTGGGTCCAATGCACTTGTAGCCTCATCACAAAGCAGTATTTTTGGATTTGTAGACAATGCCCTTGCAATGGCCACTCTTTGCTTCTGACCTCCACTTAGCTGAGATGGATAAGATTTTCTTTTATCAGCTAATCCAACTAATTTTAACAATTCTTGTGCCCTTTTTTTGCCTTCTTTTCTACCAATTCCACTTATTTCTAATGGAAAACTTATATTATCCTCTACATTTCTTTGCAGAAGCAAATTGAATTGCTGAAAAATCATACCTATATTTTGTCTAACTTTTCTAAGCTCTTTGTCAGTTAATGATGATAAGTTCTTATTATCTATTATTACGGAACCTTTTGTTGGCTTTTCCAGATAATTTATGCACCTAACTAATGTACTTTTTCCGGCGCCGCTCATTCCTATTATTCCGCAAATTTCTCCTTTATTAACATCTAGATTAATTCCGCTTAATGCTGTTACCACACTGT
>SWCH01000794.1_pt1 | contig 13893 bp, 11 predicted proteins | sample 4690051 | NCBI WGS metagenome assembly SWCH01 (sample SAMN10267282, study PRJNA491770) | bioreactor metagenome | isolation source: DHS bioreactor inoculated with | place: Japan: off Shimokita Peninsula | reverse complement strand
AATGTATTGCTGCTACCCTTTCCTGTAGCGGTATCTATTAATATCGGGTCTGCAATATTTTCACCGCCTGCAATATCCATAAGCAATCCCCATCCGGAAAGACTTGTAGTGGTTGAACCAAATACTTCAGCCGCGCCACCTTTTTCATAATATACAGTGACTTTGTCCGTCTTTTCATCTAGATTCATAGAATCTAAAAGTGCGTACTGCTCATCAATAAATTCACTTACTTCCAAAGCTCGCTCTTCCTTCTGGAATAGCTTTCCAAGCAATTTTAATGTATCTTGTGCAGTGGTTTCTATATTTTTCCCTGGTACATCTATCAAAACTATTGGTATACCCGCCGACGTCAACTGCTCCTCGATTTCAAGGGCATAAACATGTGCTTTCATTGCAGAGTTTACAATTAAAACATCCGGGTCCTGTGCAAGTATCATCTCCAAGTCAAAAGGAGCATTGTGTTCAGAAATCTGACCAAAATGAGTCATGTATGTCCCTACGACTGGTGTATAAAGCTTATCATAACCCAAAATCCCATTGCCGCCGTCATTTCCGGAAGCAACCAGTTTATTAAAAGCATCTTCTCCTAAAAGGGGGATAATGTAGTCAATTACATCCATGGTGCTCAATGCATATGTAGAAATTGGTACATCAATGCTAACTTCACGCCCTTTAACATCTGTTAATACTATGGTGTCAGTGGTTGGAACCTTTTCAGGCATAGTAGATGCATCAAATTCAGCTACTTCCCACTTATCCTTAACCTCAGCAGCATAACCCAAAGCAGCAGGATCCAAACCAGCACTTTCCAATGCAGCAGCAACTGCTGCAATGATTCCTTTACTTGTTACAGTCGCTCCCGAAACAACATCAGATTCAAGTGACTGACTTTCAACTATTCTTTCTGGCACCTTCTCAATGGCAATAGTTCCAATATCTTCTGTTTCTCCATGGTCTTTTCCTATATCAATAGAAATTATTTTACCTGCTTCATCAAGCTCGACTGTCACATTCAGATTCCCATGGTACCCTTCTGCAGTTCCGCTATATATGCCTGCGTAACTAGCAGCGTCTGTATTTTCTACATTAACAGCAACTGAATTGTCAGTATTATCAGATTTCTCTTCATTTACATTTGGATTTGTACATGATGCAAATATTAACACAATCATAGATAATACTATCAACAAAGCCATAACCTTTTTAATCTTTCCTCTTTTCATCTTAACTTTTCTCCTTTTATCCTTTTTTAAATTCTTGTTCTATACATCTCTTTTCTTCTAAACATTAAACCTAGCACAAATAAAAAACTCCCACCCTATATGTACCTTAAGGGTAGGAGTTCAATATTAGTTTTAATAAACTCAAATAAACCACCTCCATCATCCATAGAGCTAATTGGCATTAAATATTAGGCAGGTATTCTGGCTCAAGTGTCATCATTCTCCTTGCCTTCCCGATAAATCAGTGGCTTTTTAAGGAAACTCCTCTTTTACAGCGGTGGGACCGCGTGGGATTTGCACCCATCTTCCCTTTTAATTACAATATGTATACCTAATATCAATATATTTAATTTTAAATAACTTTTAAAGCTTGGGATTCAACTCATCACTATAAGGCTTTATATCTAATACCGGCGTTCCATCTACCATATCCACGCCTTGAAATTCTATTATATTACCCTCAATCTTAGTAAATTTTACTATAGACATGCCTATCCCATTTGGTCTGTTAGGCGATCTTGTGGAAAACACCCCCACCTGTTCCCCTGTTTTATGGGAAACAGTCCTTAAAGTATACCCTTGCGATCTGTGGAAATTAAACAAAATAACTCCATAGGATTCTTCTTTAATATCTTGAATTCCTCCTTTGTATTCTTCCAATATTTCTATATTAGCTTTTTTATCTTCAGCAAAAATACTTTGTTTCGGAATTTCCTTTTTTTCTTTAAAAGGAGATCTTATATAACCGATAGGATTCATTTTAATTTCCATAAATACACCTCATTATTTGTTTCGGCATATATTTCATATGCTTATTTTTCTTGATTTTTTCTGTATTCTATAATATTATCCAACATTCTATAAAGTAAATTTCTTGCCATCTCTTTTTCGGCTTCTGAAAAATCCTTGGTTAATATTTTATTTAAATCCTTGAAAACTTGATGGAATTCCTCTTCAAATTCTAAAGATTTATTTGTAACATATACCCTCTTTTTTCTAGTATCTTTTGGATCTTCTTTTCTATATAAGTAGCCTTCGTCTTCAAGCTTTTTTAAAGCTCTGGCTGTATTTGACTTATCTATATTAAGCTCATTACTTAATTCTTCTTGAGTGAGGCCATCATAGTTAAATAATAGTTGTGTTAAAAAACTCCATTGACCTTTGCCTATTTTATATTTTTTTATATTTTCTCCTATATGGACCTGGCAACATCTATATATAGCAGAAATAGCCTTAATAAAAGACCTTTTTGATTCTGCCTTTTTTGGCATATGATGATTTCCTCCTAAACTACTATATCATAAGTGCAGGCCTCTAATCAGCTTGCTTCACACCAATACAATAAATACACATCATACAAATACACGTGTATTTGTATGATGTGTATTTATTGTATCACAAATTCGTTGCTTTCGCAACTACTTTTTCTCTTAATACATACGATTTAACTTTTGATTTATATTCATAATTTTATACACTATTGTTTACTATCTTTAAACCCCAAACATAGACAAATGTTTTAATTCTTATATGAAGCATTTAAACATTTGTAGGAATAAGTTGGTGGTATGCTGTGCATACAAAAACAAAGCAATAGTCATTTCAACTATTGCTTTATACTTAAATAAATACTATATAGAGTAATCGGAAAATAATTTTAATTTTTTACCTTATAGGGCAAATTCCACTTTCGCAGCTTTCATTTCCCACATCTAAATCCATTTCTTGAACTTCATATTTACTTAATAGCGATGGAATAAATGGTCTCATTTCACTAACTCTAGAATTATAATCTTCTTCAGTAATTGATTCATATGGCATCAGTTGATAGAAACTATCATCTAATGACAAGAATGATAAGGCCACGACATCATCCCAGTTATCCCATACCCACTGTTCAACTTGCTCCCACTCATGGTCTCTGACATGAACAGTAATAGAGCAGTTATGATCAACATAGTTTTCCATAAATAACTTATAGTTTTCAAGCTGATCTATAGCAGTAACATCATATTTAGTTTTACCCATAGGTGCTTTTTCTGGAAACTCTACAACTTTTGTAGTACAAGTTTTAATTTCTTGGCCAACTTCAGGATGTATTGAATATCCTAGTTCTTCACACACCTTTACAAGAGGATCATGGCTGTTGATTCTTACTCTTCTCAAGAAATATGGAGAATGGGAATAATGAACCCCGCTTGATACTCCCGGTAATTGTGATAATGTACCTTCTGGCTTAACAGTGGTAACAAGTATTGGAGCTCTTTCACCTATTTCATTTGCATATCTTTCTGCCTCATCTTTTGCCACATCTCTTAATTTCTTTAAAAGTTCAGCTTGGTCATTTCTGTTTAACCCAGCTGCATTGACCATATCCTGCCAACCGGTTAATGAGCAACCTGTAATTTTATCTCTTTGTTGAACTCTATCCCAATCAGAAAGCTCAAGCTCAACGCAAGTCATCCTATATGCAGCTCTCGCAGATAATCTTTGCGCTTGCAGCAATGCTTTCTCATCTATTTTTCCATTTTCATCTACAAATGCAAATGCATTTATAGTTGTTAAATTGCACAAACCTTTATTATCTAATAGTATCTCACCACATGGATTAACTCCATTCATATTATCTCTTCTCTTGCTTCCTGCCTCTTCATTAACCCATCCAGGTTCACCTGAATATCTCATTTGCTCTATTTGCCACTTCAATTGTTCGCGAGTAGGTTTTTTCCTGTAATATATAGAATTATTGCTCATTGAACGGTGAATGATATCTTTATCTACTATCCACTGTCCATCTATTTGCTTATAAAGTTTATTTTTTGCTTCAATGCTGTCAGTGTCATCATAGTCTATAAGCATAATTTCAGCAGTTCTTCTAACTCCTCCTACCACAACATTTTCTCCGATTATATTTGCTATGTCTAAACAATCAATAGGCTTTAATTTATATCTCTCTTTTCCTTCAATGGTTCCACGTTTTTTGATTACTTTATCTATTTTTGTAAACATATTTTTTAAACTTGTATGTCCGCTAGCAGTTCCACCAAAAGTTTTTAGTGTTTCTCCCTTGGGCCTTACATTGTTATAATTCAATATTATTGTGTTAATATTTCTATATTCACTACTGTTTATAAAGCTTAAGAAATAATCAAGCGCTTGAACCCAGCCCTCTTTACTATCTCCAACAATTATTTTTACAGAATTATTTTGAATAAATTCAATACCTGTATTATCTTCTCTTTTTGTTTTCTCTACAGGTGTGTAATCTTCATTTATTATTTTAAAATTACTTCTTATTTTAGGAAGTTCTTCCACATCACTTTTTAATATTCTTACTCCTACACCAGATCCAATCATCAATAAATAAAATAAATCCCTAAATGCATGGAAATCATTAATTATCTCAAATGCACAATTATAGTTTGCCATTGGATAATTGTATGATACAGGTGTTCCACCTACCCAAAAAGTTCTACCTGATAAAAATTGCTTAAGATTAAAAATATTATCATATAGTTGCTCAGCTTCTTCCTTTTTAGTAGGGACAAGGCTGCAATTATATTCTACCGCTCTTCTTACTGTTTCCCACCAATATTCCCTGCGCCTTTCTTCAGGCAACCATCTTGAGTAAGTTCTGTAGTATACGAAGTTACCTAACTGATTCATAGGAGAACCAATATGCTTGTATCTGCTTATAAATTCCTCGCTCAAAAGTTTGTAATCTTTTCTTTTACGGGAATCTCTGGATTTATCCCTTTCGTATCTATATAATATGTACTTTTTAGCAACATCTTTTCTTTTGCTATCCATTAACTCATTTTCAACAATATCCTGTACCAATTCAACCGGTATAGGAAAGTTTTTCGTCATCAGCTGTTCTTCAATTCGCAAGCTTATTTGATGAGCTAACTCTTCATCAACTCCATCTTTAGTTTCCTTCATTGCCTTAATTATGGCATTACTGATTTTATCAGGTGTGAAGTCAACAAAAGTACCCGTTCGTTTTAAAATTTTAATCAATTTCCATCCCTCATTCCTCTTAAGTTGTTATTAATTTTAAAATTATTTAATAATACGTACACATGAACACTACATATTGTATCATCTCTTTTAATTTTAGTCAATATAACACAATATATAGATATAACTTACTAAATACCTTGATATCGCTTATGCAAAGCATTATTTTCAATTTTATAAAAGAGTAGTCAAAATTATATCCTTGAAATTCCAACAAAAAAGATTTTTTAACAAAAACTTAATATTTAACAAGTAAATATTTGATTATTTTTCTAAGGATGTTATCTTACTAGGTCAAATCTTTTATATAGTATACATATTAATTCCTTATCTCGTTGTCTATAAAATTATAGTTTAAATTATTTTAAGTTAAGGAATTCAAAGCAATAAAACACTCACCTAAGTAGTATAATATACTATCCTCCTCACGTGAGTTTTTTCGTTTTATTTTATAAAATTACATTCTAACTTTATTATATATTTTATCCAATCCAGTTTATTACATTCATGGTATCTTTGAAACAATCATTTTTTAAAAAATCATCATGATATTTTTCAGAACACATCATTGGGTGTCTGCTTATATATAATTTCCCGTTTTTAATATATTTCTTTTTATCCTCTGCCTGTTTACCCCATAAGAACCAATTTATATTTTTATTTTCATTTGATATAAATTCCAAAAGTTTTATACTGAAAGGCTCCCAAATTTCAATATGACTTCCCGTTATTCCTGATTCAACACTCAAATATGTATTAAGCAGTAAGACTCCCTGTCTTTCCCATGAACTAAAAATTTCATTTGGCGGTAATATATTAAATTTACCTAATTTTATTTCATCTTGTATTTCTGAAAATCTTTTTATTTCTTTGTATTCGTTAAAGTTATTATAAGCTTTATGAATAAGCCTTACAATATTTTTTAATGAAACTTGTCTAAACTTATCATTCCAAGAGCCCAAATCTCCTACCTCAAAAGCTCGTCCCGTGGCCCTTCCTTTTTCAGGATATGGATCTTGTCCTAAAATAACTACTTTTATATTACTTAAATCACATTGCAAAAATCTTAAAACATTTTTATGTTCAGGATTAATGTTTTTCCCTATTTTCTTTTCAATTAAATTTAATTCCTCTATAGTATCATTTGTCAAAAATTTGCTCCATGAACTATTCGTATCAACTGGCAAAAGACTCATTTTTTCTCCTATTATTTTTCATTTTTAATTTCTGATATTTTTAATGCAACTTGCTTAAAATCCTCCCATGCGTCCTTTTTAGCATCTTCGTTTCTAAGCAGATATGATGGATGGTAAGTGGGCATAAAATAAATATTGCCCTTTTTTACAAATTGTCCCCTTTGGCGGCTAATGCTAAGTTCACTGTTAATAAGGTTCTTAGCTGCAACCGCACCGAGGCATACAATTATTTTAGGTTCGATTAATTTAACCTGCCATCTAAGGTAATCTATGCAAGCGCTGCTTTCGTCTTCAAAAGGATTTCTGTTGTTAGGAGGTCTGCACTTAACAATATTAGCTATATATACATCTCTGCGTTCCAGTCTTATAGCCTCAATCATTTTATCAAGAAGTTGACCTGCTTTTCCTACAAAAGGTCTGCCTTGAACATCTTCATTGTATCCAGGACCTTCACCGACGAACATAATATCTGCATTTTCGCTCCCTTCGCCAAATACTACATTCGTACGAGTTTTGCTCAATCCGCATTTTTTACATTTAAAACAGAATCTTTTTAATTCTTCCATAGTATACAATAAAAACACCCTCTCGTTTAAAGACTTAAATCTATATGACAGTAGCCATTTGGATTTTTTTCTAGATATTTCTGGTGATACTCTTCAGCTGGATAAAAGTTTATAAGTTTTTCAACTTCAGTAACAATTTTTTTGCTATATCTTTTTGCTTCATTTTGTAAAGATTCATTAATTATAGCTTCGTCCAAATCATCTATATAATATATCCCAGTTCTGTATTGAGTACCTCTATCTCCTCCTTGTTTGTTTAAACTTGTAGGATCAATAACTTTCCAAAAAAGTTCTAAAACTCTTTTAAGTGATATTGTATTATCGTCATATTGTATACGAACAGTTTCAGCATGACCTGTATTTTTAGTACAAACTTCTTCATATGTAGGTTCTATTGTATTACCATTTGCATATCCTACTTCAGTTTCTTTTATACCTTCTTTTAAATCAAAATAAGCCTGTAATCCCCAAAAGCATCCACCAGCTAAATATATTGATTTCATAACTTAACCTCACTTATTTTAATAATTTGATTATCTTTTTATAATTTTAACATATATTTTTTAAATTATCCATAGTATATATAATTTAAAATTTCACAAATTTATTATTGACATTAAATATGCATATATGCTAATATTATAATATAATAATATTTAAATATTAGAGGTGAAGTATGATAGATTTTAACGATAAAGAAAAAACCAAAGCATTTCTTGCAGAAAAAGCAGAATTATTTAAAATAATAGCACATCCTGTGCGACTTTGTATTTTAGTTATGCTAATGAAAGAACAAGAAAGCAATGTTACTGATATTCAATGTTGCTTAGATGTCCCTCAGCCTTCAGTATCACAACATTTGGCAAAATTAAAATCTGCAGGTATTCTTTCTTCGGAGAGAAATGGAACAGAAATTATTTATAAATTGAAAGATGAAGAAGTTAGGCATATTTTAGAACAAATTCTACAATAAAATTGGAGGTATTTATATGAACAGAAAGGTATTAATAATTGGTGGAGTTGCCGGTGGTGCAAGTACCGCAGCAAGACTCAGAAGACTGGATGAATCAGCAGAAATAATAATGTTTGAAAGAGGCTCGTATATTTCTTATGCAAATTGTGGTCTGCCTTATCATATAGGTGATATAATAAAAGAAAGAAGCTCCTTGCTATTACAGACACCTGAGGCTATGTCTAAAAAATATAATATAGATGTCAGAGTGGAAAATGAAGTTATTTCTATTGACAAAGAAAACAAATTCGTAGAAGTTAAAAAAATAAAAACAGGTGAAACTTATAAAGAAAGCTACGACACATTGGTAATATCAACAGGTTCTTCTCCTATTAAACCTCCCATTGAAGGAATTAATTCTCCCGGTATTTTCACTCTTTGGACGATACCTGATACCGATGAAATAAAAAAATATATAAATGAGAAAAAACCTAAAAAAGCTGCAGTCATTGGCGGTGGATTTATAGGTTTAGAAATGGCTGAAAATTTGCACGAAGCAGGATTAGAAGTAACTGTTGTTGAAATGCTGAACCAAGTAATGGCACCAGTTGACTATGAAATGGCACAGCTTGTTCAAAATAATATGGATATGAATGGTGTAACTTTAAACTTAGGTGATGGAGTATCTAAATTTAAAAGTGAAAATGGTGCAACCACAATTACTCTAAACAGCGGTAAAACCATATCTGCTGATTTAGTTATCCTATCAATTGGTGTTCGTCCAAACAGTGAATTAGCAAAGAATGCAGGCCTTAAGCTTAATCAGCGAGGCGGAATTATAGTTGATAAGCACTTGAAAACATCAGACCCTAATATTTATGCTGTGGGAGATGTTATAGAGGTAGAAGAGTTTATTGGTAAAGATAAAGCTATGGTTCCACTTGCAGGACCTGCAAACAAACAAGGAAGAATTTGTGCTAACAATATTTGCGGCGCAAATGAAGAGTATGAAGGAACTCAAGGAACATCTGTTGCCAAAGTATTTGATTTAACAGTTGCATCTACAGGTGCTAATGAAAAAACATTGAAAAGATGGGGAAAAGAAGAAGGTAAGGATTATTTAAAAGCAATTATATCTCAAAAATCTCATGCCGGATATTATCCTGGTTCTTCGGAATTAATTCTCAAACTTATATTTTCTCCTGATGGTAAAAAAATATTTGGAGCTCAAATAGTAGGTGAAGATGGTGCTGACAAAAGAATTGATACTATAGCAACAGCTATCCGATTAAATGCAAGCATTTATGATTTGAAAGAATTAGAACTTGCTTATGCTCCACCTTATTCATCAGCTAAGGACCCGGTAAATATGCTTGGCTTTGTAGCTGAAAATATGATTACCGGAAAAATTTCTTTTTCAAATTGGGATGATATAAATCCTGAAAAATCCAGTGAATACACATTGTTAGATATTCGTGAAGATGTCGAACTTTTAGTTTATACAATGCAAAATGCAAAACATATACCTCTTGGACAGCTAAGAAGCCGCCTTTCAGAGCTAAACAAAGACGATGATATAATTGTTTTTTGTGCTGTTGGTATACGGTCATACAATGCAGCAAGAACATTAATGGAAAATGGATTTAAAAATGTTAAAGTATATCCTGCAGGAACAAATTTTTACAAGGCAGTTTACTACAAATATTTTAATTCTTTAACTCCAGACCAAAATATTAGCAATGGCAGCAATAAGCAACAAACTATAAATTATTCAGCTGATGATATTTCTTCTACAGATATAAAAGCATCTATAAAAGTTGATTGCAGTGGTTTACAGTGTCCTGGTCCAATTATGAAAGTTTTTGAAACAATGAATAAAATGAATGACGGAGATATCATAGAAGTTTCTGCAACTGATTCTGGTTTTGCAAAAGATGTAGAATCATGGTGCAGAAGAACTGGAAACACTTTATTAAAAACTGAAAAAAATAAAAAAGAAAGCATTGTTTTTTTACAAAAGGGAACTGGCAAAAATAAAACTGCCGAATTAACTCAAATAAATTCAGTCCTACCACAAGTAACCAATGACGGTAAAACAATAATTGTATTTAGCGGTGACATGGATAAAGTTTTAGCCTCATTTATAATTGCAAATGGTGCCTTAGCAATGGGAAGACCTGTAACGATGTTTTTTACATTTTGGGGTCTAAATGTCTTAAGGAAAACAGAAAAACAAAATGTCAAAAAGCCTTTAATTGATGCAATGTTTGGCAAAATGATGCCTCGTGGGGTAAATAAGTTGAAACTCTCAAAAATGCACATGGGCGGCATGGGAACTGCTATGATGAAGAAAGTAATGAATGATAAAAACATTGATTCATTAGAAGATTTAATTAAAAAGGCAATGGATAATGGTGTTAAAATGATTGCCTGCACTATGTCCATGGATGTAATGGGAATAACAAAAGATGAATTAATAGATGGCATTGATTATGCCGGTGTAGGAACTTATCTTGGAGATGCTGAAGAATCAAATGTTAATTTATTTATTTAAATAATATAATACCTCCACAGTAGATAATGTAATTAATTAAAACTACGGAATCTACTTTAGGAGGTATTTTTTATGAGTAGAATTTTTTTAATTTTTATGAATTATTTACACATTTTATAGAACTTGAACATTAAATGCCGTTGTTTGCGGAGGTATGCTCATGGTTTGAAAATTAGCATGTTCAACCCTTACCATCTGTCCTGGCCTTAAATCTCTTAATCTTATCCTATTACCTCTCCTATCCATAATTCTAGTTTCATTATTAACTACAAATCTCATTTGGCTAAGCATGTCATTAGCATTTCCAGTATAAAAAAATCCGTTATTAGGCTCTACGCTCAATACTCTATCTTCAGTAATATTAACACTGTCATTTTGTTTAATTACTGTTATTCTAAAAGCTCTGGCTTGCGGAGGGATGCTTCTTGTCATTGCAGAAGAAAACTCTGCATCTACAATCATGCCTTCTTTTAAATCCCGCAAAGATAAATTTTGACCAAACTTATTTCTTATTACCGTGTCTCGACCTACAACTAATTTAACAGTTTGCATATGAACCATGCAGCGCTCTCCCATAACGCAATATGAAATTGTTACATAACCTGTTCTATTATCAGTAGCAATTTCTTCAATTACGGCATCTTGAACAAATATTACATCATCTCTCCTTCTTATCATAGCTTCTATGTTGTCATTTATAAAAAAGTTATCCATAATTACACCTCATATTCATAATTTATTCATATATATAATTATATATATTCTTAAAATGTAAAAATGTTTCTATTTCTAAAAAGTAATCTCTTTTAAAGATTAAAAAAGCTATCCCATAAAATTTATGAGATAGCTTTTTCTATAATTCTCTATCATGGCAGTTCTTTGCAGAGCATCCACTGCACCCTCCACATCCGGAACCATTTTTCTTCTTTTGTTTTTTCATTGATACAATAATACAAGTAACAATTAATACAATAACTATAACAATGACTAAATCAACAATTTTCATCCTTATACCCCCTTACATCAAAAACAATTTGCCTATTTGATATATAAAAAGCGCAGCGACATATGCTGTAATTGTCTGATATAAAGCTGTTAAAACAGCATATTTCATTGATCCAAGTTCTCTTCTGGTTGCAGCAAATGCCGCGACACAAGGCATATACAACAAGGTAAAAACAAGAAATGCAAATGAGCTGAGAGGAGTAAGCATTGTATTTAATATCATTGAAAGTTGAACATCACTCGAAACACCTGTCAATACTGATAATGTACTTACAACAGCCTCTTTTGCAGTAAATCCTGTAATAAGCGCTGTAGAAATCCTCCAATCACTAAAGCCTAAAGGTTTAAATATAGGAGCAATTCCTGATCCAATATATGCAAGTATACTATTAGTACTATCATCTACCATATTAAATGACCAGTCAAAACTTTGTAAAAACCATATTATCAGCGAAGCAATAAATATAACAGTAAATGCTTTACGAACAAAATCTTTAGCTTTTTCCATCATATGTATCAAAACGCTTTTAGATGAAGGTATACGATATGCCGGCATTTCCATAACAAATGGTACGGGATTTCCCTTAAATACTGTACCTTTAAGCAATAATCCAGATAAAACAGCAACTATAATTCCTAGAATATACAATGAAATCATAACTACTGCTGCATTGTTAGGAAAAAACGCAGCGGTAATCATTCCATATATAGGTAGCTTGGCACTGCATGACATAAATGGTGTTAATACAATGGTCATCTTTCTGTCTCGTTCGCTGGATAGTGTTCTTGTTGCCATAATAGCAGGTACACTGCACCCAAAACCTATGAGCATAGGTACAAAAGAACGACCGGACAAACCAATTTTACGAAGCATTTTATCCATCACAAACGCTACTCTTGCCATATAACCACTATCCTCAAGAAGCGATAAAAATAAGAACAATATAACTATTAAAGGTAAAAAAGAAAGTACACTTCCTACTCCAGCAAATATACCATCAATCACCAAGGAGTAAAGCCACTCACTTACGCCAGAATCAATCATAATGCTGGAAACTCCATCTGTAACAAAGCCTATCCCCGTTTCCAATAGTTCTTGAAGCGGTGCTCCAATCACACTGAATGTAAGCCAAAATATAAAAAACATAATTCCGAAAAATATAGGAATCCCAAAATATTTATGTGTTAAAACTCTATCTATCTTTTCTGATCTTATTTGCTCATTAGTCTCTTGATGTTTGACAACACTATCTAAGCACAATTTACCAATATAATTATACCTCATATCTGCAAGTGCTGCTTCTCTATCTGTATCTAAGGACCTTTCCATATTCTCAACAACATGATTTATAATATGCATTTGTGAATCTGATACATTCAACGCTTTGATGGTGGGCTCATCACCCTCTACCAATTTAGTAGCAGCAAACCTAATAGGATATCCCGCTGACAAAGCCTGGTCTTCAATTAAATGAGAAATAGAATGGATGGCTTTATGAACTTCACCCGTACAGAAATCAAGTTTTGATGGTTTTTTCTTCTCATTGGCAGATTTCATTATAACATCCATAAGTTCAGAAATTCCTTCGTTTTTAGCAGCTGAAATAGGTACAACAGGAATTCCTAAATAATTAGATAATTTAATAACATCTACAGAGTTTCCGCTAGCTCTAACTTCATCCATCATATTTAAAGCTATAACCATTGGAATAGAAAGTTCCATCAGCTGAAGCGTAAGATATAAATTTCTTTCAATATTTGTTGCATCAACTATATTGATTATCAAATCAGGGTTTTCCTTTAAAAGAAAATCCCTTGTAACAACTTCCTCCATTGTATAAGGAGAAAGAGAATATATACCAGGTAAATCTACAACCGATGCATCTTTTTGTCTTTTAATTTGACCTTCTTTTTTTTCAATAGTAACACCAGGAAAATTTCCTACATGTTGATTACTTCCAGTTAGTTTATTGAACAATGTTGTTTTACCAGAATTTTGATTTCCTGCTAATGCAAAAACAAAGGCCATATCTATAGTACTCCTTTTAATTCAATTTTAGAAGCTTCTTCACGCCTAATAGTTAAAACATAACTTCTCAAGAATATTTCTATAGGGTCTCCCATCGGAGCAACCTTTCTAACCTCTACATGAGTATTTGGAGTCAATCCCATGTCAAGAAGCCTTCTTCTCAACATTCCTTCCCCCTTAACCGATGATATTATTCCGCCATTACCAGGTTTTATATTATCTAATGTCATTTGTATTTCCTCCTCCAAATCGTAATATAATAACTTTTACAACAGATTATGATAATCATTCTCATTTACTATGTTTATAGTATATGCTAATTGATAATCATTGTCAATAAGCTTTTTT
>SWCH01000697.1_pt1 | contig 13927 bp, 10 predicted proteins | sample 4690051 | NCBI WGS metagenome assembly SWCH01 (sample SAMN10267282, study PRJNA491770) | bioreactor metagenome | isolation source: DHS bioreactor inoculated with | place: Japan: off Shimokita Peninsula | reverse complement strand
AAACTTTTTCGTTCAGATTTATTTTACCGTATTAATGTAGTATCAGCTTATATACCACCCCTATGCGAACGCAAAGAAGATATAATTCCATTATCTTTGTTCTATATGCAGTTTTTCTGTAAAAAATATAACTGTGTAAAAGCGTTGGATGAAAATGTACTAAATGCTATGCTTTCTTATAAATGGCCTGGAAATGTACGTGAGTTACGAAATTTTATCGAGCGGCTAATTATATCATCCCCTGATAGCGAATTGATAATTTCAACTGTTCCGCAAGAACCTATGCTGCAAAATGAAAATAAAACAATAAACACAATTTCAGCAACAAATTCATCATCAGTTATAGATACTACTTCATATTATGATGAATCATTTTCACTAAGCTCTTACATGGATGAATGCGAAAAAAAATTATTGTGTAATCTTCTGGAACAGTACAAATCCCCACTAAAGGTTGCACAAATATTAAAAATTGATTTATCTAACGTTTACCGCAAAATGAAAAAGTATAATTTGAAACCTATGAAAGATTAACATGTAATTAAAAAAACAGTCTCTAGTAGATTCTAGTGGGACTGTTTTTATTACATAATAAGTTATGAAAAAGAGCTGGCTGGCTCATTCACAATATAGCGTCAGCCTCTTAAATCAATTACTTTCTTTGAAGATTTTAAGATACCCATATAGGAATTTTCCTGTTATAAAGATCAGAATAAACATCACCACCCAAAAGGCATAAGAAACAATCAGTTGCATCTTTAATCCCCCTTGATAAGCATAGGGGTGAAAGATCATTCTCATATTTGCACTGGTAACTCGCGGAAGAAAGTAAGCACACGGCAAAAATGTTCCCCAACCAATCACAAGCCCCGGATGCTTTTTGACGATCTGGCAGATGATACCGCATAAAAGCAGATATCCACCTAAAATTGCCAATGCTAGATTATTGAAGGCAACTCCAAAAACCACGCTGAGTAATCCAATGCCTAACAAAATCCAGCCTGCAATTTTTCGTGGTGGATACTTTTTTTCCGGTGATTGCTGAGATGCAAACGGTTGGAAATCTTTGCTTTCTTTTGGCTCTTGCCCCTTCACAAGGGTATCCAAAGAAACATCAAACAACTCGCTCAAAACAACGAGCTTATCTAAATCTGGAACACTGCTTCCCGTTTCCCATTTTGAAACGGACTGTCGTGAAACGCCCATCTTTTCTGCAAGATCCCCTTGGGATAGATGATGCTCCGTACGGAGCTTTGCTATTTTTCCTCCTAATGTCATAAACACACCTCACTTTACTATTTGTAGTATATCAACAAAACTGTTAACAGTCAACCAAGTTGGCTTGAAATCTTAGCAACTGCCAGTTGCAGGTGAAGTTTTTTATCCTTTAAAAAATTAGAATTCATTCAGCAATCATACTATATTTGCATAACTGATATAAATGATGTATAATTTTAACAATAAACATACTAGAACAGTTTTAGGTAGGGAGGTAAGATATATGATAGATGATATAAAGGAAAAACAAAGCAGTATTGCAGAATCTATTCAATCTGCTTTTCAAAACGAAGAGCTTCTCGCAAAAATAATTGAGTTTTGCCCTTTTCAAATTGAAGTATTTAGTCCGGATGGTACATCCGTGCTGGTCAATCGAGCTGCTTTAGATGAATTCAATATCCCAAGCGCAGACCTTGTGATTGGAAAATACAATCTGTTGAAAGATCCATCCATTCATGCTATGGGATATATGGATGAGGTGAAAAAAGCTTTTTGTGGTGAAACCGTTTTTTTCAGTGATATTAGAGCACCACTTGACGACGTTATAGAAAAGTATGGTATAAATGATTGTGATTTAGAAGCTATTTATCATGATATTACACTTTTTCCGATTAAGGATTCCCAGGAAAGATTAACTTTTGTAGTAGCAATTCTATATCCAAGAAGAGTATATCGCAACATAAATGAAATCATTCGAGCGAAGGAGTATATTGAAAGTCATTGGAGAGAGACTTTTGATGTAAATGAAACAGCGAAAGCTGTCGGATTAAGTAGGACTCATTTTACAAGGCTATTTAAAAAGCATACGTATATGACACCGCATGATTATTACATAAGCTTTAAAATCAGAAAACTTAAGGAAAAGCTGTCAGACTCAAACCTATCCATATCACAGGTGTTTACCGCCTGCGGTCTGGACTATAATGGTCATTATGCAAAAGTTTTCAAAGAAAAAACAGGTGTATCCCCATCACAATATCGAAAAACCTTACATCAAAGCTGAAGATTTTAGTATGGAAGTGTAAAACAGATCTTAGAAATTTTTAAGATCTGTTTTTTATGAAATGGTTTTTTTCTTACTATTTTTGGTTCAATAGAATCTATCTTCTATATGCGTTTTCTATTAGTATTTAAATGAATAAACGCGTAAAGGAGGATATACTTCGTGGATGAGAAAAAGAGGGATCAGCTGTTATCTGAACTGCTGGAAATTCAAAAGAAGTTAGAGAAAAAAGTGCAGCATCAGAATCAGATGATTAGAAAATTCCAAATGCTTACCGCAAATGTAGATCTATTGTCTCAGATTATTGATTACTGCCCATACCCTATTGCGGTATTCACATCACAGGGAATTCTTGAGGTGGTCAACAATGCCTTTATTGCGGAAGCAAAGGCAAACAAGGAAGATATTGAAATTGGTAAGATTAGTATTTACAACTGTATTTCTGATGACATTGAGCTGTACAACGCAATCAGGCAAGCCTTAAACGGAAAGATTCGCTTTCTGGAGGGTCTGAAGAATCCGTTTTTGAGATGTTTAGGAACAAAACATGAAAATAATACGATATCAAAAAACTATAAAAAAGTCATCGTATTTCCTATTCCATCCGATTATGAAAACAGCGCAATTATGCATGGTGTGATTGTATTTACAATCTAAACCCAAACTCACACGACCTGCTTTAAGCACAGTTCATAAAATATTTGAAATGTAATTGAAAAGCAAAAAAGAAAGGGGATTTATATGAAAAGAAAAATAGCACTTATCACTTGTATGATTTTATTGACACTGCCGCTGCTTTCTGTGAAGGTTTTGGCTGCAGATATTGTTGGAAATTGGGATGATTTTGTTCTTGCATTCAATCACTTGAAAGATACGGGTGGCGGAACCATAAAGTTATCAGCAGATATCACCACTCCTGATGGGGTTGACCTTACCTTTGAGACAACTGCAGGTAATCCCATAACCATTGATACTGAGGATAATATGTTTCACGTTGTAAGTACTGCAGTCAGCAGTCCATCAGCCATTACACTGGGGACAAATGTAAACATTATGACAAACGAAAATGCCACACCTCTTATGGTACACGAAAACGGGATGCTTTATGTTGACGGAGCTGAAGTACAAAGCTCACACAGCTCCTACGCTGTTCACACAATGGACGGTGGCATCCTCGTCATGCAGTCAGGCAGCATCACAGGACAAAATTGTATAGGTATAGACGGCGGTGAAAGTACAATTCTTGGCGGTACGATTACATCTTCCGGAGCAGGAAATGTCGGTATCAGGGCAATGAACGGAGCTAAGTTAACAGTTGCGGACGGTATGATTTCTGCTAACGGGAGCAGCAGCGTTGCTCTTGCTGTCCAAGGCAATGATGTAGAAAACGGCACTGTGGTCACAATTGAAGGCGGCAGTATAAGCAGCCAGCTCTCACATGGTATTGAGGTAACACAGGCAGGCAGAGTAAATATAACTAGCGGCAATATAACCGGGCGTTACGGTATCTATGCCAATGGCAATTGCCGTGTAGATGTCAGTGGAGGCAAAGTTGAATCAACGCATTTCAACGGTAATAGCATTTATCTTTCCGCCCAAAGCACCTCTCACATAAGCGGCAGCACCGAAATTATCGGCGGAAGCATAGGAGGTAACGGAATTTATTCTCTAGGAACAGATACTATCATTATCAGTGGAGGCACGGTTTCAGGCGCTAACGGCATAAACCTCACAGGTCAAAGCTCTCTCACCGTCAATGGAGGCACCATTAACGGAAACGGACCTGCAGACAGCTCAGTATTTGGTTGCGGCATATATGCCTCAAATGACAATGCTGAAGTGACTATTACCAGCGGCACGATTAACGGTACTGTCAGCGGTATTCTAAGTGGTGGCGGAAGGCTTGACATTTCTGAAACAGTTGGCGAGGTTATTCGCATAACCGGAAATAACTTTGGTATTAATGGCGGCGGTAGTATTACCGTTTCCGGCGGCAGCATAACAGCAACAGGAGAAAGTGGAAGCGGTGTTTATGTGGCCGATGGAGGATCTTTTGAAAACAGAGGAGGCTCTATACGAGGTACGGGCTCCAGCGGTATTGGAGTGCTGGTTGGCGGGAACGGCAGTACAATGACCGCCTGCGGCGGGCTGATGGAAGGCACGGACAACGGTATTTCCATTGATGCCAACGCAGGAAATGTTATACTATACAACGGCACTATCAGATCTACTACCTCAAGCAATCCTCACATCTATCTCGAGGGAGATATACCGCTTTGGGTATACAGCATCATAGGTTTGGAAGAGAACAATATGTATTGGGATATAGAGGATGCGCCTCAAAATTATGCAGAGCGTGAATCATTTGCAATCACAGTTCCTTTTCCCCAGAAAGTGGAACTGACAAATGGAAAGCAGGAAACAGTCAGCTTCACAGTCACAGGGCAGAAGCTTGACGGGAGTCACGTAACTCTTCAGGATTATTTAGGAACCTCGGGTACATTGAATAATGCTTCCTACACTATTTCCGGCAATGAAATAACATTTATTCCTTCTTCAGTTGGAAGTGACAATCTATCCATTTTAGATAACATTACTTATAACGGATTATGGTCTATTGACGTAAATGTTTCTGCAGCACCGACTGACATTGTCATCACCACCACCTCACTGACAGACGGCAAAGTTGGCAGATCATATACTGCCCTTTTGGCGGCAGATGGAGGAACAAAACCCTATACATGGACTGCATATGGTCTACCTGCAGGACTCAATATCAACATGGAAACAGGTGAGATATACGGTATTCCCACTGCAGCAGGAACCTCCACAGTAACGGCAGAAGTAAATGACAGTGCAAGCGGTAATGCCAGCAAAGATTTCAGCTTAACCATCCTATCCCCTTCAACTGGAGTCAGTGGCAGTTCACAGAAGCCATACATCAGTAAATCAAATCCTCCGGACGGTACGGTAGGTATAGCTTATACACATACCTTCACCGCTCATAGCGGAAGATCGCCGTACAACTTTGAAATTACAGATGGTGACATTCCCAACGGTCTGCAATTTACAGAAGATGGCACCTTGAGCGGAACGCCTAAAACAGCAGGTACGTATGAATATACAATAACCGTGACAGACCGAAACAAAAAGATCTCCTCCTACACTTTCACCCATGTGATTAGTGGAAGCGTTCCGGAATCAATGCCTCAGAAGGAAATTGTTCTTACCGTAGGAAGCCTTCAGGCTACGGTTGATGGAGTACCGTATATGCTTGATGCTGAGCCCTTCATTGACGCTGAAGCAGACAGAACTCTGGTTCCTGTCAGATTTATAAGTGAGGCTCTTGGTGCTGAAGTAAACTGGAATCATGAAATGCAGAAGATTACCATAAAGGAAGACATCAAAGAAATAATACTTACTATTGGCTCAACAAGCGTGTTGGTTGACGGGCAAGTATCCACTATTGACTGTGCTCCGGTTTTAATACCACCCGGACGTACTTTCACACCTCTGCGCTTTATCAGTGAAAACTTAGGAGCTACAGTTGAATATAATGACGAAACAAAAGTCATAAAAATTATACTATAATCCTCAAACATTATATTGCATATTGAAACCCACGTTATGAATAACGTGGGTTTCATACGCTGTAACTAAAGTTCTTATCTGTCAATTGTGGAAATATTCTTATAAAGATATCAGAATTTCGCGTTGTCAATTAAAAATTTTGTATAATTTTTTGATGGCTGCTTGATTACTGTATCATTTGGTCCATCTTCTATAATAGAACCATCTTTCATAACAGCTATATAATCGCTTATGTTGCTAACTAAAGCAATATCATGGGATATAAATAAATACGAAAGATTTAACTCCTTTTTTAGCCGCATTAGCAAACTTATAATTTGAGACTGCACAGATACATCTAAAGCGCTTGTGCATTCATCACATATAATCAATTTAGGTTCACTGATTATTGCCCTTGCGATTGCAGCTCTTTGGCATTCACCGCCACTTAGCTCTGTACAATATCTTCCGGCATATTCCTTTTTAAGCCCCACCATTTCTAAGGCATCATAAGCCTTTCTAGTTACATTTTCAATGCTTAAATCAGTGTTGTAAATGATTCCCTCTGATATAGCTTTAACTAGCTCCATTTTAGGAGAAAAAGAAGACAGAGGATTCTGGAAAATTATCTGCATTTTGGATCTTAGATTAATGCCCCTATTTGATGGGGTTTGAGGCAATTTGTTATTGGAAAAAACAATTTCTCCTTCAGTATACCTGATAAAACCTGCAATCATATTAGCTATTGTGGATTTGCCGCTTCCGCTTTCTCCTATCAGGCTGAAACATTCCCCTTCGCTAATGACAAAACTAACGTTATTGACGGCGGTAACCACACTGTTTCCCTTTTTAAAAATCTTCTTCAGGTTTTTAACCTCTAAAACATTCTGGCTTGTCATATAGAACCTCTTTTTAATTATTTACAATCCAATGTGTTTCAGAAAAATAAATTTTATCATGGCTGAGAAAATTTACTTTCTTTTGATCAGAAATATATTTATTGGATTCAAAAATATCATTTGTAAAATTTCCGCCTTGTAATTTAGGAACTGATTTTAGCAGAGCCTTCGTATAATCATGCTGCGCATTCATCATGATTTCGTCCTTTGTTCCCCACTCCACCATTTCCCCGTGATACATTACACCTACCATATCAGCTATCTTTGAAACCACCCCCATATTATGGGTTACAATAATAAACGATGTATTAAAATCATTGTATATTTTAAGCATCAAATCAATTATTTCAGATTGTATCGTCACATCTAATGCACTTGTAGGCTCATCTGCCAAAACAATCTTAGGGTGCAGCGCAACAGCAAAGGCAATAGACACTCTCTGGCACATTCCTCCGCTAAGCTCAAAAGGATATGAGTTCAAAACCCTGTCACAATTATCTAATTGAAGGCTTTTAAGCAGAGCGGAAGCCATACTGTATGCTTCTGCTCTAGATATTTGCCTGTGTGCTTTAACAAGTTCATAAAACTGATGTTTTATTTTAACAGACGGATCAAAAAACGACTCGGGATTTTGAAAAATCATAGATATATCCTTACCCCGAATTTTTTCCAGTTCACGGTGTGTTAAATCTAAAATATTTTTATCATTGAATAAAATGCTCCCAGAAATAACATTTGCGTTAGAGCTTAATAAATTGATTATGCTTCTGAGCAGTGTGCTTTTACCGCTTCCGCTTTCTCCCACAATAACTGCTATTTCCTTTCTGTTTAAATTTAGGCTTACATTTTTAACTGCCGGTTTTCCGTTATAAGATATATTTAAATCATTAATCCTAAACAATTTTTTCTCCTTAAAACTTAAGTTCTTTATTTGGCTTCTACAGTCGTATCTAATATGTAGTACTCTGAAGGCTGAGAGTGATAGTTTTTTACTGTTTCAGAATTATATGCACCTGTAAAATTTTTGTGTGCAAAAAATATAAATGAACAATCATCTACAATGTTCTGACTTATATCAAAAATAATTTGATTTCTTTCGTCCTTATCAATAGTTTTATTTAATTTTTCAATTAAAGTATCCACTTCGCTATTAACATACTTTCCAAAATTATTTGTTCCACCAGATTTAAACATAGATGAAATAAATGCCTCGGGATTTCCTGTAGCTCCAAGAGTGTATGATTCATATGTCAAATCAAACTGACCGTTTTTTCTTGCATCACTAATATTTTCAAGGATTTCAACCGTCAAATCTATTCCTACTTCCTTAAGCTGATCTTTCAGTATTTGGCTTAATTCAGCAATATCCTTTTGTGCGGACAGTCCTATCATTTTCATGGAAAGCTTTATGCCGTCTTTTTCTAAAATTCCATCTCCGTCAGCATCCTTGTACCCCGCATCATCCAGAAGCTTTTTTGCTGCTTCCACATTAAATTCAGTTACAACAGGCTTAATACTTTTAGTTCCTCCATATGCCAGATTTCCTGGGAATATTCCGTATGACGGAACAGTCATTTCATTGCATATGACCTTGGAATATCCCTCCCTGTCAATACAATAACTTATGGCATTTCTAACAGCGTCATCTTGTACCACTGGAGAATTAAAGTTAAATCTTATAAGCTGAGAACGCATGCTGGTAATAGAATCTATTAAGGTACCCGGATTATTTTTTAATATGGGAATACTTGTTTCAGGAACAGGTACAAGTATGTCTATTTCACCATTTTGAAAGGCCATAGTCAATGTATCCACATCAGTTATTGTTTTAAATACAGCTTTATCTAACTTAGGAGCCTCTCCCCAGTAATTTTCATTTTTAACTACTGTAAGTTCTACACCGGGATCAAATTTTTCCGGTATATAAGGTCCTGTAAAATATGTTTTGGTTGCAAAATCATCTGAACCCTCAGAATCATAAACAGTCCATATCGGATCACACAAGTCGTTTGCAAATGTGGCTTTAGCTTCTGACAACACTATAGTAAGGGTTTGACCATCTGCTAGTATGCTTTTTACAGGTAGAACTTCCAGTGATCGTTCGTTGACTTCGATAGTTCTTTCAAAGCATTTTTTTATTGTCTCAGCTGTAGCCTTTGTACCGTTGTGGTAAAAAATATCATCTTTTATTATCAAGTTCCATGTAATAAAATCATCTGAAGTATATTCATCAACAAGCAGAGGTTCAGCAACAAACTCATCATTTAATTTGAACAGGCATTCACTCACTCCGTAAGAGCCTATTGCCCAACCTTCCCAGCCTACTGCTGGATCCCACTGTTCATTGTAAAAATATCCTACCGAACCGAAAACAAGAGACTTTTCCTCTTTGCCGGAATTTTCTGGAGTACCTGCAGTATCTTGAGTGCTGCCGATATCATTTGAAGAGCATCCTGTAAGTACAAATATGCATAAGGCAATGCAAAATAAAACTAATGTTATTTTTTTCATAAATATGTTCTCCTCTTAGCAATTTTTTGATATTGTTTTGTCTAAATAAACTTGAATGTTGTTTCCTAAAACATTAAATGCAATTACTACAATAAATATCGCTATGCCGGTGAATATTGTAATCCACGGTGCTACCTGAAGATAGTTTCTGCCCTCACTTATTATGGCTCCCCATTCGGCGGCAGGGCGCTGCGCACCAAGACCTAAAAATGAAAGCCCTGACATACTGAGTATGATGGTGCTTATATCCAGTATAGAGGTTATTAGGATAGGCGACAATATATTGGGTATTATGTATTTGTGTATAATATGATGATTTCTAGCTCCACAAATTCTAGCAGCCTTTATATAATTTTCATCCTTTATATTTAAAACCAAACTTCTTCCTAATCTTGCATAAGTCGTCCAATACACCGCAATCAACGAAACCATGCCATTAATCATTCCGGAACCCAAAATGCCAGCCACACACACAGCGAGTAAAAAGTAAGGAAAGGCTTGAAAAATCATGGTTACTTTCATTACTGCATTATCTACAAATCCGCCTGTGAAGCCTGATATAATTCCTATAATAGTTCCTAAAACCGAAACAATTAAAACTACGGTCACAGCAGAGAATATGGAAGCAGATGCTCCTTTTATTATGCGGGAAAGCACGCAGCGTCCCAGATGGTCTGTACCGCAAGGATATTCGATGCTAGGCCTCGACAGGGCATTATCCAGATTGGTTTTATATGGTTCATGAGGTGTAATAAAGAAACCTGCAACAGAAAGCAGAGTAATAATCAATATAAACATCAAACTAATATTTAAATTTGTCTTTAACTTTATATCCTGTTTCATATCAACTAACCTCCGTATCTTCTGGTCTTGGGATTCAAAAGCTTGTACAGAATTTCAACACAGGTGTTTACCGCAAAATATATTACAGCCATCCAAATCATATACCCTTGTATAAGAGGATAATCCCTGTGCCCTATTGCCTCAACCGCAAGTTTGCCTACACCCGGCCAGTTAAAAATGCTTTCAACTATTATTGTTCCACCCAGAAGCACTCCAAAAGACATGCCTATTAATGTAATTACATATGTTAAAGAATTTCTGAATATGTGATTACGAAATACTGATTTTCTACTTATTCCTCTTGAATACAGACCCGTAACATAGTCCTTGCTCATTTCTCTTAACACCAAAGCTCTTATTTGCTTTATATATACAGCAGTCATATTAAATGACAATGCCACAGTGGGCATAATCAAACCTATAATACTTCCTTTGGATATAACAGGCAATATCCTTAATTTCAAAGAAAAAATATAAATAGTAACCAATGATATAAAAAATATCGGAAGAGAAATAAAACTATAAGAAATCATCTGTATGAACTTATCTATTAGGGAATTCTGATGCCGTGCACAAAATATTCCAACAGGAACCGATATTATCAGATTTAGTGTCATAGAAGACACCGCAAGTAAAACAGTATACGGTAAAGCTTCTGAAATATCACGGCTAACCTCTCTATTAGATTTTATGGATACTCCCATATCGCCCTTTAAAAGATTTCCCATCCAGGATAAATATTGTTCATAAATCGGTCTGTTAAGGCCAAGTTGTTCTCTTTTTTTCTGTAACATCTCTTCAGTAGGCGCCACACCATCATTTGTCAGCATGATTTCCGCAGGATCGCTGGGAGCCAAGTGTGACAAGGCAAAAGAAAGAGCGGTGACACCTATGAGAGTAACAAAAAACATAAAAATTGATCTTAATAAAGAAGTAATCAATTTACCACTCCTAAAATATTTTTAGTACCTACCTATTAAATTCCTGATAATAACACCTTTGATATTTATTCTAAAGGTGAAGTAAATCGGAATATATAGGCTTCCTGATATTCATACTGCATTCTGTCAGATATTTGTGTAAACCAATTGTCGCCGGAATCTAATTTTATATATCCCTGAGGAAGAAGTCTCCTTATTTCCACACCAAAGCCTTCGTTAAAGAAAGCTTCTGCAATATCATTCAACGAATGAAGCTGCATGGGAATGGTTCCCTGCCTGTCTACGGCTTTCTTATAATGCAGCAAGCTTGGGTTTTTGCTGTAGTCAGTATATGTACAATAGTATACTCCTCCGGGCTTCAGTGCTTTCTTAATTTTATTGGCATGCTCAGGCAAATCTTTAAGCAGGTATATAACCGAAATGCTGAAAGCAATATCAAATGAATGATTAAATTTTTCAACATTTGCAGTAGCTTCATAATCTATAGGCAAATTTCCTTTCCTATTATTGGCAACATCAATTGATTTTTTAGCCAAATCAATTCCAACACCCTTTAAAAAAGGGTATTTCTCATATAAAAATCTCAAAAAACCCCCCTGATTACACCCAAAGTCCAGTATTTTATAACCGCTAAAATCCTCTTCTTCAATAATATTAATTACTTTTTTCCAGTGTTGGTTGTGATTTACCTCCATGGACTGTTCCCCTCGAACATCATCATTCCACCACACATCGTATAGCTTGTTTTCAGACATTTTAACCTCCTATAGTTAGTATTGTTTTATAAAATAAAAAGCTTAAGTTACATTAAAATATCCTTGAAATAAATTCCATTTTAAATACATTATACTTTTTATTAAATTACTCGCTTATAAATGAGAATGCATCTCATTTGCATTTATAGTATAGTTTAACAGAAATGAATTGTCAATATTTAAATATTGACAATATTACTGAAACTTTTTTTGCAGTCTTCACTGTAAATATCAATAAAGATAGCAACAATTAATGCGATTTTTCTATATGCAGTCAAAAAAAAATCTTCTGAATTTTCAGAAGATTAAATAACTATTAATATTTTCATATAATTTGATTATTTTAGAATTTCCTCCCGAAAGTCTACAAATACATATCTTGGCAGGTCTCCTGACTTTAGGTTCATCTAATTCTCACCTTCCCATGCATAGCACAGTGGCATAGAGCATTATCACCTTTCACAGTAGCGGGGGCTGTAACAGCTTTTACTGTTTTCCCTTTTAAAACATAATGTTACCAAAATAACAATATTAAATTTGTCTTAATTATACATTAAGGTTTTTTGATTGTCAATAAAGATTTTCTGTGTCACAGAGACGGCTCTTTATTTCAACTGTCAGGGACAAGGAAATAATTTTTTTTGATAAATAGAAAAAATATGTTCAAACAAATGTATATTCATGATATTATATATGAGTACACACTGATGAACAACATAAAAAATATTAATATATGATACATAAAAAATATTAATATATGATATAAATTAAGGCGGCCTGCAAAGGGATGTCTTTTTTCTGCCTTAAGAACAAAATAAATTTTAGGTTGTTGTGTAATTTTACTTTGGAGGTCGCAATGCTAACTAGTTTTAAAAACAAAGATTTTTTTAAAGTAATGATATCAATAGCTTTACCGATTACGCTGCAGAATTTAGTAGCTTCTTCTGTGAATATGCTTGATACACTTATGATCACAAGCTTGGGCGAGCAAAGCCTCGCTGCTGTCGGACTTGCAAATCAGGTTTTCTTTTTTTATGCCGTCACCATATTTGGTGTGGCTACTGGTTCCTCAATATTTATATCACAATTTTGGGGCAAAAAGGATACTAAAAATATTGCAAGGATTTTAGGAATATCTCTGACTATAGTAATTGCCCTAGGAGCTGTATTTACTTTAGCCGCATTAGTTGTACCTGAATTCATAATGAGAATTTTTAGCAGCGATAAAGATGTTATCAGATTAGGAGTTGATTATTTAAGGATAGTATCACTAAGCTATATTATTACAGGTATAAGTTTTTCATATGCTGTTGCTTCCAGAAGCATTGGTCAGGCTAAAATGCCTATGGTTGTAAGTATGATTTCTTTTGTAACAAATGCATTATTTAATTATCTGCTTATTTTTGGAAAGTTTGGTTTTCCTCAATTGGGTATCAAAGGAGCAGCATATGGCACATTAATAGCAAGAACTCTGGAAGTATCCCTAATATTATATTCAATATATTCAGGCAAAAAAAGCCCGCTTGCACATAGTATCAGTGATATGACAGACTGGACAGGAAGTTTTATAAAGAAGTATTTCAAAACAGCTTATCCTGTTATTTTGAATGAAGCTTTCTGGTCTCTTGGTACGGTGCTTTATTCCGTAGCTTACGCAAAGATAGGTACAGAGGCTGCAGCTGCTGTTCAAATTTTAAACACTGTTCAGAATATTTTTATGGTAATGTGCAGAGGTTTAGCTAATGCATGCACAGTTATGGTGGGAAATAAAATCGGAGCTGATGAAGAGGAGGAAGCTGTGAAATACGCAAACAGCTTTATGATATTATCGGCAGCGCTGGGTCTGATATTGGGAATATTACTGTTTTTTACGACAGATATAATACTTTTGTTCTTCAGAAATCTTACACCGAGTCTGCATGATACTTCAAAGAAACTTTTATTTGTTTCAGCAGCGCTTTTCTCTATAAAATCATTTACGGGAACCATGATTGTAGGCGTGCTGCGCGGAGGTGGAGATACTAAGTTTTCAATGTTGCTTGAAATGGGAACAGTATGGCTTGTAGGTGTTCCTCTGGCATTTCTAGGTTCATTAGTATTTAAATTTCCCGTATACTATGTTTTTTT